>Ga0209700_105724_pt1 | contig 20423 bp, 8 predicted proteins | sample SiratroredBW_FD_187528 | JGI IMG/M metagenome (GOLD analysis project Ga0209700, IMG submission 187528) | Root nodule microbial communities of legume samples collected from California, USA - Siratro red BW (SPAdes) (version 2) | ecosystem: Host-associated > Plants > Roots > Nodule | place: USA...
TATATATATATATATATATATATATATATATGATAGATAATAATAATAATAATGACTTTGATTTGAAGGTGTGGTGTGGTCTCATGGTGTCCGTACAAGAGGTTGTTCTACCATCATAGTGAGATGTGAGTGTTGTCACTTTCCACTCTACTTATTATGGTTTCTAGTTGAGACTATTTGAGATTTCAGATTCTTCAGTCATTCAAACTTTATCCTATGTCTATGTTTTCCTCTTATTTTTATATATTTTATTTTCTCTATTAATATCAATAAGGGACTTGTTATTTTATTAATGACTTTTCAATGATAATGAACTGTTGCAACAATCATAATCATTCTCTATTTTTGTGGGAACTGTTGCAATAACCATAATCATTCTCTATTTTTGTTATAACTTGTAATAGATATACTTGATTGTAAAAATTTTATCGTAATAAATTATACAGATTCGTTAAGAGTAACAAGTGAGAAGAGTGATATGTGATAAAAGTTAGGTAAAGAAGCTAAGTTACATTAGAATTGTTACTATTAACATATTACACTTTTAAGTGAAAAAAAATGTATATTACGGTCAAGTACAACTTTTGATTTAATAATATATTTTTTTTTTCTACATTAGTGTTATTTTGTATTTATTAAATGGAAATTTAAATATATTATAATAATTATTGGGCTTAATTTGTAGCTAAAATATCGACGTAAATTAATAAGGTCTTAAGTTTAATTTTTATTATAGTTATTATAAAGAAAAACAAAAATTCATTTATTTGAGGAAGAAATGAAATGAAAATATAGATAGATAGTTTTGATAAAGATTAAAATAGATGTGAAAAAAAGGATGGATAATATTGGAAAAATAAATTAAGGTCAAATATAATGGATAGCATTAAAGACTTCAAGCATACACGGGTGGTTTCGTAATCACTATTTTTGTGACTAGTTTGAGGCAAAATTGACACCAACCTGTAACATTTTAGTATATATCAAAGATATTCAAATTCCATTTCGTAATTCTAATTTATTTAATATGTGTCCCTCTCAATCTTAACCTCAAGCTTCTTTCATGACTGGTGAGTGCCCCCAATGGATTTAACCCAATATACGTTGCTGACTGTCTTTGTCAATTATGACCAAAATTATTCATTTTTCCAATTTTATAATTTCACGAAACAAATGAAAATGAATAAGAAAAAGAAAACCACTCATAAGGGCAAATTACGTTTAACTACGACCTTTGCTTAAAGAGTTAGGTTGTTAGAAGCGTACGATGTAAAAATAGATTCCCAAGAAGCAATACAAGTTTCATACTCGGATTAAAAAAATTACAATAGAAAGTGATTGAGGTAAAGAACCAGAAAAGAATATTTGCAATTTTGATACTAAAATACCTCTTATACACAAGAGAAAAATGTGATGAACTGTCTAAACGTAAACATGCAAGACAATTGTACAATTAATTTTCAGATAAAGTTTTCCAAACCTACTGTGTAGGAACAATTTTTCTCCACACTGAAAGTGACGCTAAACAACCATGCTGTGTCATGGAGTAATATATATGTCATGATAAAGAAACAATTTATAAAGTGAGATAGAAAGAAAACATTTGCATTAATTGTATATAATAAGCCGATAAAAAAATTGTATATAAATAAAAAATGGTCCCCTCAGCACAAATTCAGAAGAACAAAGAAGAATGCCTTGGAAATCTTAAAAAAAAAACAAGTCAATTGTCCAAAAAATATAATATAGTAGTATTATTAATATTTTTATTATTATTATTATTATGTGTATTTGTAAGTTTTTTTCTTCATTAATAAAAGTAAAGTATATTAGTTATTGATAAACTTCTTGAAAATAAACCTAATAAATCATGAATAAACTATATAAGAGATTGATATATTATCTTCAATCTATAATCTTAAAATAATAAAATTATGAATTTTTTTTCATATATACAACCCGTCATATTCTTTATGCGAGATTGAATTTCACACTTAAAATCGATATATTTAAAAATAAAAATATATTCAAATTCAAATATATCATATGTTTATCTCCAATAATAGTAGTTATTATCATTGATATATTCTTCTATTAATAAAAATAATAATCACACATAAAATCTTATGAGAAAACTCCAAAAATTAAATCCTAAACTTAAAAACCTGTATGAAAGTGATAAGATAATATATAAAATTAAAAGAGAAATAGAAAATTGATCTCACATGGTCCCTCCTTTGAAGGAAGGACCCCAACAACGAAAGATCTTTGGTACATATAGCCACGTCCGTCTACAACGGGTGAGTGCTACTCTCTTCTTCTTTTCCTCTTCAATCACCCTTCAGTCCTTTTCCCTTTTACATTGCCGTTAATACCTTTCCCTTTCTTTAGTCAATTTCTAAATTCCACACAATCATGCTTATTTATTAACAAAATAATTCTTATATTTTCTTCACCAAATTCTTACACAACCATCAATTTTCTCAACTTTTATTTATTTATTTATTTATTCAGAATGACGTGATAGATGACTTAGCGATTTAGAATCATTCTTTCTATTTATTCTCTATATCCTAATCACTGTCATTTTAAGATTTTGGTTAGCTTCTTCTCATAAACCTTCTCATTTTGTTATTCTTCTTTCTTTTCAACGTCAAAATCATTTTGCATTTTCTAACAAGAAACTGTTATTTTATTCTTCTTTTTTTTTTCACGTCAAAGTCACTTTATATTTCGTAACCAAAAAAGTCCTTTTATATTTTTTCTAAGAAAGAATTCAATTCTTTGTCATTTATATGTTTTATTAAGCCTTCGAGAATTTCATGTAATAGTTTACGTTATTAGACAAATACAAGTGATAAAGAATTTTGCAATTGTATTCATTGTTTCCCAAAGGACCATTAATATTTAATGATAAATGCTTTTATTACTAATTAAGACTAAACACAAACGATTCCGCAAAGAAGCGACTAATACAATGTGTGAAGTTAACAGAATAAATAAATAAAAATATTAAGAAAATATTTTAGGAATTTCTACGAACAATTTTTGTAAGCATATGAATTTGGTGAAATGCTACTAGGATTCACCTTCTGATCGATAATTTTGCCAACTCATCTGAAAATATTGAGTTTGAATTCAAAAATCTTATTCTCACTTACAAAATGCAGTAAACTAAAAAAAAAATAAAAATTCGAGACAGATTTATCAACAATTTATGATGAGATTATACTAAGACAGTATTTGAAAGATTCCTTTTATTTAATTAACCATATTATTATTTTCATTTGAGTTAACTACCAATAATATTACTCAAGCATGTACTCCAAAACATTTGAGTTAACTCCCAATAATATTACTCGAACATGTACTCCAATATACTGTTTTGATACATATAATAACATCATAACGTGAATCTTATAATGATAAAAACATGTAATATGGTTAATAGAAACAATAACATGTGATATTTATAAATGTACTATACGATTAACAAAAATTTCAGTCAAGGTAAAGGTAAGGTCTTCGGCCAAGTGATATATCAAAAGGGTAAATACTTGGCTCGTGACAATTCTTGGTGAGTCATGCATCATCCTTGTTTATTTTGCATCTCAGGTCATCTTCATGATAAATACAAATCATTACATGTCAAATCAATAATATTTTATAAATTAGTATAAATAACCAAATCAGGTCAGGAGAAAAATGTACTTTTATCTTATTCTTCAATCCGTAATATCTGAGATCTGACTTTAGTATTGGAGTGTCTTTTGCAGGTGTCCTGTAACAGATCAAAGATTGAAGACCGAGAACCTGAGAAGAAGAAGTTGTAGCTACCTGCATCAAGGAGAAATTGTGACAACCTTCGAGGTCTCACAAGAACAATTAGTGTACACCGTGGGCCGAGAAGGAAGTTGTGAAAACCTCAATGGTATGAACCAGAAACAAATCACAAGACCAAAGACAAGAAGGTCTCACGATGGCTGGCAACAACCCATGACTCTACTATTTCTTTACAACATGAGATGGTTGAGATGAAGCAGAGGAATAAAGAGGAGATTCAGGCCCTGAGAAGATAGAATGAATGAAATAAAAATTGTATGGCCAACCTCCATATCCCCCGCCGGAGAGTGGAGATTGAACAAAGAATATTACCATATCAAATCGCACAAGAACTTCACATACTACGGTGACTGAAACTATCAAAGGAGAATCCTTATTCTACACCTCTACTAATATGTCCTTCCAACTAGGAGGCAGTAGACGACATCCCTTCACAGACAAGATCACGAGTATCGAACTCCCTGACAACTGGAAAGGCCTTAGTATGGGCTGATATGATGACATGATTGATCTGATCAGCACGTTGACATTTATGTCATGCAAATCAGCTTGTATATGCATGACGAAGCAGTATTCTGCTAAGTATTTCCTACTTCCTTAAAAGGGGCAGTGTTAAGTTACTTTACACACCTCCCACCATATTTGATTGACGGGTTTGACACCCTAGTAGGAAAGTTCAATGTGCAGTTTGCTACTAGTCGACCACACCATGTGACCTCGTTGGCATTGATCAATATAAGGCAGAAAAAAGGTAAGTTGTTATGAACCTTTATGGAAAGATTCAGGAAGTTATCCCTACAAATACGAAACTTAAATCCATAAGTGGCCTTGTATCATTTGGTAATAGCATTGTGACAGGGACCTTTTATAGACAACCTATGTAAGCAATTGACCCTCAACCTAGATGAACTAAGGCAGTGGGCAACCAAGTTCAGTAGTTGGAAGAGTTACGGGACTTTCGCAATCAAGTTCGGGTCAAGAATAATCAAGACAGAACAAGGGGGCAAGAGAAACATAATTCTAAGCACTTTACCAAGCAGCAACAAATGAGGACACCAAAGTTCTCTCAAATACCCCCGTCAATGCAGATAGAGAGAGGATACTGGAAGAAATGCTAAGTACTAAGCTCATCCTAACTCAAAGAAAATTCTTATTCCTCGAAATACAAACATAAAAAAAGCATTATCGCTACCACTAGACATACGGACACAACATCGAGGAATGCATCGCGTTAAGGGACAAAATAGAAGAATTGATACTGGCCGAACACCTATAGATATTTGTCCAGAATGACCAGATAACGAACCAACGCTCCTTGAGAAGAAGGAGAGAAAGCCCAACAAGAGAAGAATGTCATCATGATCACAACCCTCGCTAAAATGAACGCTTGAGATCTCTATGACGTCAAAATGAAAAGGAAATGAGGTAGGGAACCCAACCTTAAGGGGTGATTAACACGATAGCCGAGGGATTCACATAAAGAGGGTCCTTGGCGTCACCAAGAAAAAATAAATTAAGGACTGTGCAACCAGTGAATTCGACGACCACTCATATGCGATGAAGGATGTCGCTCATAACATTCACTAATGACGATTTCAAAGCAATCGATCAAACACAAGACAATCCCATGGTTATCACTATATCCATAGAAAACTTTGCAGTAATGAAGACCCTTATCGACTAAGCAAGTTCGGTCAACATCCTGTATTGCAAGTCATTCAAAAAGTTGCAAATACCAAAGACCGAGGTCCATCCCTACGACGACCAAATAGGAGGATTCTCCGAAGAGCGGGTAGATACAAGAAGGTACAATGACCTGTACATAAAGTTTGGGAAAGGAATGCATCAAAGAAGAACCATCAAAATTCGGTACCAGTTAGTTGATGCGTGTTGTCGAACGCGCCCCAAATTAAACTAGGAGGTTAGATTTTACAATATAGCTAACCTAGGTCATTCTTCCAAGGACCACTTAAAATATAAAACAATAGCACGGGTGGGGGGTGGTGACAAAATATTTAAATTCAACGTGAAACTTAAATAAAAAAATTAATTAGAAAAAGAAAATAGAGAAATTCAAGTAATGAAAATCAACCCGACCTCCCTTCGGTTCTTCCAAATCCCTCACTAGCCCCTAAACATAATCCGAATTACATATGTGGATTAAGTAGATCAGAATTTCTGCATCTATTTAACATCCCGAACACTCCACAATCGTGAAGCATTTTATCGAACACCTAATTTGCCAAATCAAGGCATTCGCATGATGAACAACCACTACAAGAAAAACTGATTTTACTCATGGCTAAAATCCGTAGGTAACAGCAAAAATTCGTGGGTAAATCAACATTGCCCACAGATTACCCACGAACAAAAATCCGTAAGTAATTTGGGCGTAGGTAATTTACCTATGGAAATTAAGTTCGTAGGAAATTGAAGTCGTGGGTAATATCCACCAACTCCAGTCCATGGATAATACCCACCAACTCCAGTTCGTGGGTAATACCCACCAACTCCAGTCCGTTGGTAATGTGTTCGTAGGTAAAATGTTCATTTTAATTAAATTGTATGAAACATTCAAAATATCCAACATATCCAACAATCAAGCATCATTCAATATACCTAACAAAAAATAAAATCCATATTTAATTTCAAATTGAAGCATAATATATATAGTTCAAGTCTCATCCTACAAAGTAAGTCAAAGATACCATAATTCCAAAATAAAGTAAACTTGAAACATAATCCACAATGCAAATAAACTTGAACCATAATCAAATACTCAAAGCCTAAAAGTCCTAATAGTCTGCAAAATGTCCAGGTTGTCCATGCTCATTGTGTTGTTTGTTGGGTGGTTCCTCATGCTCATTTTGTTGTTGGCTGGTCGATTGTTGTTGTGGCTGCTGTTGTTGAACTTGTTCAAATGCACTTCTTGATTGGGGCGGAAGTATAGTAAGAACCAGATTAAGCAATTCTTTCATTTGTTGACTAAGTCTGTCATTGTCTTCCCTAAGTTGTTTTATCTCCCGAGTTTGTTCTGAATCATGAGAGAAAGTTGAAGGTTCATGATATGTGAGAGTATTGCCAGATTTAAACTTACTAGCAAGCTCTCCAAACTTGTAAATTCGACCTTTCTTTTTGCCACCTACAACAAGAAGCCAACTTTCAGTTCTTAATTTGTCTTCCTCTACAGGATCTATAGGAGATGATTCAGATTGTGATGTAGAAGATCCAACTTGTGATCTGACTTGAGTAAATATACTCTTAAATTGTTCCTGTTATTCATACATGATATTAATGTTATTCATACAGTACATTACTAAAATAAAGAAAAATAACAATAACAAATGTAACTTACAACTATCCTTCTTGATCTTTCATCAACGAATTCACCATTACTCTTCCGTTTATGAGTCTGCTTAAATACCTCATCAATATGTGTAGGATGACCCAACACTTTTGCCTATGACCAATATAATAGTATTATGGTTATGCAAGACAATATCATCCAACTTGGTGTATTTTGATATAATCCAATGCAATATATTATCAAATATCATATATTGTATAATAGAATAATATGAAATCATAAAGTATAATTCAAAATCAATTACACTCAAAATTCAATACAACATATATGTTCTGTATGCATACCATGCGAATGGCATGCTCATGTGTAGTTATGGAGCCACCCGTGTTAGATGGTCGATATTTTTACGCTTGAATACACTTAGCACGAGAGTCAGGTGAATTCCACTTTAATAGCAAAGAACTCCAAACTTTATCAAACATCCAATTAGGCTTTTTTCCAGCTTTTTTGGCTTCCATAAACATTTCTGATAGCCTATGTACGACTTCGGAGTGGAAGTTTTTTCTAATCATTTCCTCATGTTCAGGTTTCCAACTGACTTTTATCTGTATAAACACAAAATATGTACTTAAAAATGAGAAACTTTGTGGATACTTGACATTAAAGAAATAACTAAAAAAATACTTGATAATCGAGAATAAACTATGACATTTGAATTGAATTCAACAACCCTAATAGAACAATTTTTGTTATTAAATGAGAAAAAATACTTTAGAACTTTGGAAGAAGATTTCCCTATTTGTATTAGTCATTGAACGCCGTGTAAGCTAAGGTTCACGATATTGTTGTTTAATAGTCATTCTGATTGCCTGTGATGCAACCCTACATGGATGAAACCTAAAAAAAAAACAAGGTTGAAATTATTAGACAATAAATTGATTAAATAAATAATATTAAATATTTTAATTATACTTATTACTTACCCAAGACCGTAAGGTGAAATCATAGGAAGAGGATGACCGAGTGTGAGATCGTTGTCCTCAATGTTTGATTGTGCATCACCTCCATTGGTACATATTTGTGGACCTTCGTCAATAGAAGAATCACCAATTCTAGAAGGCATTGGTGGTGGTGAGGGTGTTGGTAATGGTGTAACCGTTGCCAGTGGTGATGATACTGATGATGTTGAGGATGTTGTAACTGGTGGGGAAGGTGTCGATGCAACAACTGGGGTTGGGGATGATATGGTGGGAGGAACGATCCTTCTTGATTGAGAGGGTATGTTTGCAGTCCTAGGACATGGGAAAGATACAGCTGTAGGTGCAACACCTTCTGATAGGGGTGAGACCTAGGGAAGGAGAAGATGTATGTTCAGGAGTTGGGGATGGGGAAGGTACAGGTGCAATAGGTGCAAGGGGTGGGATATCTACTTTAAACACATATCGTGGTCTTCTACCCTTCATTGCCCTTTTCAGCTTATTTTGACTAGATAAGAAAGGTTTTGGTTGGTCACATCCTCCCGAAAACATATCTATAACAGAAAATTATGTTATCAATTATAAATGAAAACCACATCCTAAAATTAAAAACATACAACATAATATAAATTTATTTTCATAGAAGAATCATTATGTTATTACATGAACAAAAAATAAGCATCACTAACAATTGCTAAACATTGATCCAATTTCAATAAAGGTATTTCTAAGTCATAATTCAATCATAATCAAATTCATCGTCTTCATTGTCTTCTTCTGAATCATTTCATTCAAGTTGCCCATCTTCACTATCCCTTTCAATATAAACATCTTCAGTGTTCTCATTCTCACTATCTTCAAACTCCTCTTCATTGTCCTCTTCAAAACCTTCTTCATTATCTTTCTCCACTTGTTCAACATTAACCTGTGAATGTTGGAATCCCGGAATACTTTCAACTTCAATTACTTTATTTACATATGTCATTTCATCTATTTGGTAAGAAACGTCATCTTCCATATCAAGAGATTCAATGAGGACCTATAGGCTTTGTTTTAATTGCAACATACCAATATTGTAATATTGTGTTATAACCTCAATATTGTCTCTGCTTCCAACCCCAATCCCAAGAAAAATAATAATGGAGAATAAGGTAAGAGTAGGTTTAGTCTATTACATGCAGTGCAAGATGTTGTGTAATAAGAAAATCACGAGGGTGGTTACTTTTTTCATTGAAGCTTCTACATGTTACTTTAATTGGCTAAAATTAAATTGGCTAAAATGAAATTAGCTAATATGTGTGGCATAGGGATCTGTGAATATTTTTAAGTGTTGTGTTTTTTTAATTGTTTTTACTGTGCTAGTATCTTAGAAATTCCATTGTTTTGTCCCTTAGGTTTGCGGAGTTATATACAGGACAAACTATATTCATGCAATGAGACTTTCTAGTTGACCATGGATACCAGTTTTAGATTTAGTGCGGAATCAAATTGTAGCATAAGTATTGTCAAAAAATTTGGTGGTCCTATATTATTTTTTTTATGAATATCAAATCATTATTTGTTGGCATTTCAATGCGGGATTTGAGGGGTTTTAGCGTATAGTTCCATTCAAGGGGAAGTATAAGTAAAATACCAATTTTTCCTTTCATGCAATATGTTAAAAAAAATACTAATAAAAAGTAGAGGATTTATCTATACATTAGTGCAAAATTGTCTTAACAGTACAAGATTATGAATTTTATAGATTGATTATTATATATATATATATATATATATATATATATATATATATAAAATTTTAAAAAGAATTAAAATATAAGGATTTTTGTTAACAATGTCAAAGTAAAATATTCAGTCACATTTATAAAGAGTAGTATTACACTCAATAGAAGACACTCGAGATGCTACCCACAGACGAGCTAAAATATACATCTCAGAAGGGATTGGTTATTTTTCTTAACCCAAAACATGCATAAATTATCTTGTTTAATTTATTACTACAATTTAATTATCTTGTTCTATATTTGAACCAGGTTAGCTCCATAATACAATTTATTTTGGTTGTGCTTTTTAAATTCTGTTATTCTCGCTACAATATGCAGCCTTGTTATCAAGTTTGGATCTCCTCCCTAGGAACTAACTATTATCCTTCCAAATAGAACTTTGCTTTCATCTCATCTTCAAAAAAAAAAAAAAAAAAAAATCTACAATCCTCTAGTGCATCAATAATATGCACATATGAGACACTATAGTGAGCAAACTTGTTCCCTTCACAAGAATTTGCCTATACAAAACCAGACAACCTATTCGGTGAAAAAAAAAAAAAAACCATGTCAACAATGGAGTACCACGTGTTAGTTGAAAATATATTGTTTTAATTAATAGTAATGTATTGCAAATATATGCGCGCGTAAATTTAATTGTTTTAAACTTAAAAGGGTTTTGAGATCAAGTTTTTCAGTATATTATAGTTAAATATTTTTCTAATAGATTCTGCAATGTTTGTTCATGAAAAATAAGCAACCAAGAAGGAGATTTGTATTGCAAACAGAGTCTCTCGCGTTTCATTTAATCACAAAATAAGTAGCTTTATGAAATGGAAGAAAAGGAGGAAGAACATAGCAAAGTAGTTCAACTACGTAAAATTAAAAGTAAAACAAGTGACATACTTTTTTACACGTTTTATTTAACAGATTATTCTTGTATATAATTGTTTATTTGTTTGTTTACTGTTCACAACATTGTAATTTTAGTTGGACTTTAATTCGACAATTTATGTTCTTTAACTATTTTTTAATTATAATCTGAATTTCCTTTAACAATTAATAGTGATTTTAATACCAATCTTCTTTTCATACGAGTTACTTAATAAATTTCTATTTTTTATAAAAAATATGCTTCTATTTTCTATACTTTTAGTTACAGATGTTTACGATATCAACTTAATATATTAGTTCTTAAACTTAAAAAACACGTGAATTTAATTTATCTCACTTTCAAAACCATGATAAATTCTTCCAAAATAATAAACTAGATCTACTTTTTTTATTAACTACGAGGGTCAAGTTTATTAACGGGATATAACTAAAACATAATTTTTAATTTCTAAACCGCAATAACTTATAAAACTTAAAATATATCTATAAAGTATTATAAAGAAGTTTTTTGCTTTACTTTATAGATGGTTGCTACTAGATAATTCCATGTTGTATGAACCGATGAAAATCTAGAGTCGGAAAGAGAAAGATTTGGAAAATATATTTTGAGACACATGCTCAAGAGGATGACAGGTAGGTAGAATGGGTGTGAAGGAACCGAATGAGCAAAACATGGAACAAAATGAACAACACTAGCACATTGTATTGGGAAACCCAAAGTATGGATTTCGATAAGGAGGAATATAGTTTCTTGGGTGAATGTACAAAGGAATATAAATAAAATATATTATGGCATCAAAATTGTATTCCAATGTCCTACCTTTTTACTACAATTAGAATGTTTCCACGCATCTTGTATGGTTGGGACTACACCTCTTCGTTCAAATATTACTAGATGCATGCATGCTAATTCACCCTCATGCTAAATTTTATTTACCATTGCTGATCTTGCAAGTTACCTCCCAAAGATGCAAAGTCAACAACAAAAACAAATTATATGCGTGCTTCATTTGTCTTAGAAAAGAGAAATAGCGAAGAAAAATAAGTGAAAGGGACTTGTTTGATTAGAATAAAAAAAAAAATCATTGACATTGGAAGAGTGGAAAATAAAGATGAATACCTTCTGAATGAAATCTCGTTGATATGACTATGTCCCTTCAAAATGATAAAGTTGTCATACATACTACAGTGGAAGAAGATCTATGGATGTAAATAATGCTGAAGTAGGGGAATGACTCGATTACTGTTTAAGCAGATTGTGATAGTCATACTTAATTTAAAACAAAGGTTGGTAATTCAAAATGAAAATAATAATAATAATAAAACTATAAAATAAATAAATTTTAATCTCACGGTAAATAAAGTTTAAGGTTCTTCCATGTATATTAAAAAAGTAGTTTAACATATATTTAGATGGAAAGTGATTTTAATATGAAAATAATATTTATGAAACTAATAATTTTGAAAAAAATAATTTAGTATAGACTTAAATATAATATTCTATATAATTAATGTACATGATGTCTCCAATTTCAAGATTAGACATTGAGTCACGATTCTCTTTCTTTTTCAATGTCCCACAAGGTTTTGGTTTTGGATATAAATAGCCTAGAAACCAACTATTGTTTCTCACCAGCATATTTGCTCAAATCCTCTTCAAGTTTTCTCTCTCTTTCACTCATTCATTGACTCTTCAAAACCTCTTCATTCTCATCTTCTTCTCCCTCTCATTTGGCACCCAAAGCAAAACAAATGCAGAGTAATCTACAAGAAGAATGGTATTAGTGTCCAAAACAAAAACATAGCAATACTCCTACATCAAGAACTGCATGGCATCCACATTCTCCTACACAATTCCCATAGTGGACCTTTCCAAACCTGATGCAAAGACCCAAATAGTGAATGCTTGTGAGGAGTTTGGATTCTTCAAAGTTATCAACCATGGTGTCTCCATGGAATCTATATCACAATTGGAAACTGAGGCCCTCAAGTTTTTCTCTATGCCACTCAATGAGAAGGAAAAGGCAGGGCCTCCGAATCCATTTGGGTATGGTAGCAAGAGGATTGGAAGCAATGGTGATGTTGGTTGGGTTGAGTATCTTCTTCTCAATACCAATCAAGAGCATGATTTTTCTCTCTGTGGCAAAAACGCTGAGAAATTCAGGTACCATGTCAAAACAAAACCAGTTTCAACTAACCTGTATGTATAAATGAACTAGAAAAGTTAAGAAAATGATTTATTTATTTATTTCCTGTTGGTGCTATATTGTAGGGGTCTGATGAATAGTTACATGTCTTTTGTGAAGAAAATGGCTTGTGATATTCTTGAGCTGATGGCAGAAGGGTTGAAGATTCAGCAGAAGAATGTGTTCAGCAAGCTTCTGATGGATAAACAAAGCGACTCTATTTTTAGGGTGAATCACTACCCTGCATGCCCTGAACTTGCTGTGAATGGTCAGAACTTGATTGGATTTGGAGAACACACAGACCCACAAATCATCTCTTTGCTTAGGTCTAACAACACTTCAGGCCTTCAGATTTATCTCAGAGATGGAAGTTGGATTTCAGTCCCACCTGATCATAACTCCTTCTTCATCAATGTTGGAGATTCTCTTCAGGTACAACACAAAGCATGCTATTGGTGCATGTCAAAAAGCTAAACGAGAAAAAAAAAATCCCATTTTCCTTATGACCTTCCTATTTCTACGGATAAGTGGAAAAAATAATACAAAGTTGTGTGCTCTCAAATTTTGGTTGACTTGTTACTTATTAAATTTCCACTTGATCTTTAAACTCCCTCCCATTTCCAAAACACCGTGGAGAAAAACTTAAAAGGAAAATTGAAAAGGAGGAGCAAAAAGTTTTGCTTTCACTTTATGTCAGTATAGAATAATATTACATTGAAAAGGGGTTTGTCATATGATTTTAAGATATTAATTGGTTTATCATTGTTTATGATTAGTACTCTAACATGTTCATTGCGTGTGTTTTTCTTCTTTTGTTTTGATCGGTGCATCAATATAGGTTATGACTAATGGACGGTTCCGAAGTGTGAGACACAGGGTTTTGGCAAATGGATTCAAGTCGAGGCTCTCAATGATTTACTTCGGAGGTCCACCTTTAAGTGAAAAAATAGCACCATTACCCTCTCTCATGAAAGGCAAAGAAAGCCTATATAAAGAGTTTACCTGGTTTGAGTACAAGAATTCAACTTATGGTTCAAGATTGGCTGATAATAGACTTGGACATTTTGAGAAGATTGCAGCTTCATGATATGCAAGAGGAGTACCAAGGCACTTGTCTATACAAAATCCGGCTGGGACTTTACGTTTTATATTATAAATGGTTTTTCCTTTTTGTTTTCTAGTTTTGCAACTTTAAAATTTCCTATATGATAAAGTTACGATGACGTTACACATGTTGAACTATTTTCTGTTTTCTTAGTACAAATATAATATTACCATTTAAAGTTTTCTTATGGAAATCGAATTACATCACAAAAACTCTTCTCACAATTGTGGCGTTTTAATGCTAACCTATTTTACTTCGGGAATTCCATGAGAAAAGATGCACAAGAAAATATGTAAATCTTGAGATGATCCAGTAAAGTGTGTGCCAACCACATATATGGCAATAAAGTGGGAGAGTGTCCAATTCATAAATATATACTACGTAACATTGGTAGCAGAAGATATACATCAATGTTAATAATAAATAGGCGTTGTGAATGAATAATTTTCTATGATTGGCAAGGTAGCCCAAACCGTCTCACCTAACAAATAAATAAGTTTTCTATGCTATACACGTTTGCAACAATAGATGTGGTGGCTTCTTCCTCCTCAAATCTCACCTTATCCTTCTTCTTTTCTTTCTTTTTTTTCTTTTCTTCTTTGTATCCACGTTGGCCCATTCACATCTTGAAGATTCTTTGACCAGTTTCCAACTTCACCACATGAATAAACGGTGCGAGTCTTTCACGAGATAGTGACCGCTCAATCTGCGTGTTTCGCTTCCAAAACGCGTGTGTTATGAATAGAGAGCCATGTCAGATTCAATGCCCACTTTTCCATTTACCCTAGTCATCCCAAATTTATATATAACACGCATAGGATAATGAAGAACAATGCCTTATATTTTCGGGTGTATATATATGGTGCATCAAGCAATAGACGATGAAGATTGAAATTATCTAGTTAATTGGCTCAATTGTAACTAATTGATTATTGTTGGTCTTAAGAATTTTTCAATATAATAAAAGTGATCCGTATTACATCATTTTCACAGTATGTACTATGTAGTTGTGATAGGTTTTGATACTATTGGTGAAAGATATTTGCATTAATTTGAAATATATATATATATATATATATATATATATATATATATATATATATATATATATATATATATGTACCTTTCTTTTATTTCATTTATCTTTGAAATAAAAAAAATAAGATAAAGCCCAAACAAAATGTACGTAGCTACGTGAAAGTGACTTATGCTATGTTTATTTTGAATAAAATAGGCTAAATAGAGATAAAAAGAATAGAGATAGGATCATACATAATTTCCACTTTATCAGACACAAAGTAAGAATGAAAAAGGAATTCTTTTGTGAGGATAAAAACAATACTTTTGTTATTTTCCGGAGCTAATAATCTTTTTTCTTATTTTGTATTATGTATCTATCTTAGTAAAGTTATCGTGCGTAATTTTGTAGAATATATATATATATATATATATATATATATATATATATTCTTTCACTCATTTAAATTTTGTTATGCTTATTTCTTTTATTATCTAAACTAAATCTTTCTCATATTAGAAGCATCAGTGGTACACCTATTTGAATTTTGAAGGATGTGTAGTTTATGCTTTATGCTCAATTATAATAATGAAATTGCTGATTCTTTTTAATGTAAGCTGGGAACAATATAGATATGCTCTATTGTATATGATATGATATCTTCAATAACAAAAATTGATATATTATTAAAAATATTAAACTGCTTTAACATAATGCTACCATGTTGAATTATGAGTATAAAATATAAACAAGTATTATGTTGGAATAGTGTAAAATATAAATAATGATGCCATAAGTGCAATGATGAGTTAGTGATAAAAAAAAAAAAAAAAGAATGATAGAATCATCATGAATAAGTGCTCTGAGTTGAATTATGAATTAGACGATGGGCAATGATTAGCTAGTTGGAACACATCAAAGATCATTGCACAAACATGACATAATGATGTTATATATATATATATATATATATATATTTAGGGTTTTATGAGGATTGGGTGGTTCTTGAAGAGTTTGAAAAGGTTGGTGAAATGTAAGAAAAGAAAAGAAATGGGTGGTGGCAATAATCAAAGAAAAATGGAAGAGAAAGGGAGGGGACATGATTACAAAACATTAGGCGGCTGTATAAGATAAGAATTTCAGAGATGATCCTATCTTTTCGTACATTTTGGCAATGTCCATAATCTTCTCTTCTTTTAAATTATCAAGAATGAGAAATAAATAGATAAAGAAGAACATATTAAAAAAGTCCACTGTATATACACATTTAGATGATAAAAATAAGATAAAAATGGGTGAAATTTTACATTTATTTAGATGAATGAGAAAATTTTATTAAAAGAAACAAAAGTTATATATATATATATATATATATATATATATATATATATATATATATATATATATATATATTTATCGTTGTATATTTTTATCTGAGTTTCAAACCAAAACAGATAGAGTATCACCCTATATCAAATATAAGTGAAATTAAAGTCTTTTTACGCTAATTAAGATATTCTTATTTTCATACTATTAATGTGTTTTTTTTAAATTACTTCTAAATTATATTTATTGGAAATGGCGCTTATGTTTAAAAATATAGATATTTTTTAAATAGTATATGATTGAGTACTTAAAATTTATTTTTATATACATTCATTAAATATGACATCTTTTAGTTCAAAGAAAGCATTTTTGATGAACGAGTTGTTGTATAGTACTGTAAAATTTGATTAATTCCTTCAGAGAATATTTGGAATTCGAGTTTTTCCTCGATGTGTTTTTGAATTAAATTAATTAGGAAAATGATACTTTGACATTGGTTTTTCTCTTACTTCCATTTGACACTCCGACGTGGCAGTGTCGTCCCGCGTGACAAAGAAAGAGAAACAAATATGGTTTTATGTTTACGTGGTTCATGTTTGTCTTTTTGCAAATGGTGTCTTTTGTCATTTGCCATCTGAAAAATACAGGGCAATTTGAGAGGGAAAAGCAGATCTCATTTTCTCATTGCACTCATTAACCCCGCATGCTCTGAAGGACAGAAAACAGAGGAAACAACAAGATTCACGTTCCTTCTGCCACCGTCGCGTTCCTTTTCCACTGTCGCCTTCCTTTTCCACTGTCGCCTTTGTTTTCCGGCCGCCAATCCACCGTCACATTGGTGTTCTCTCATCCGTTGTTGGTAAGAAACATTGTTGGTGGTTTTTGTATGAGTGCTTCGTTCATGTTTAATAATCGTTTCTTCGTGTGCTTTTTATGGTTACTGGTGTGAATGTGTTGTGTTTTTTATGTTGAAGAATCATATATTGGTGTGCTTTTTGGTTATTGGTTTGCATCTGTGCCTCATTGTAGAAGTCGTTTATATGCATTATTTATGCTTGGTGGTTATGCATGTATGCGGAAAATGGTTTGTTGCTGTGTTCTGGGTTTCTGGTTTCCATGTTTTCATCCTTTACCGACGACAATAGCATCCTTATAACAGAAAGATCGTGGTGGGCTTTCTGTTTCTAGTTTTATTTTGTGGTACATTTACTCGAAATTACTGAACAAACCATTTAGGTGAGCACAACGAACCACTTATTTAAACTGAGCGAACCACTTAGACATTCCACCCGAGACCCATGTGTGTGTTCCAAAAGTACACACAGTGAACCACTTATTTGAACTGAGCGAACCACTTAGACATTCCACCCCTGAGACACATCTGTGTGTTCCAAAAGTACACACAGCGAACCACTTAGGTGAACTGAGCGAACTACTTAGACATTTCACCCCTCAAACAAATCTGTGTGTTCCAAAAGTACACACAGCGAACCACTTAGGTAAATTGAGCGAACCACTTAGACATTCCACCCCTCAAACAAATCTGTGTATTCCAAAAGTACACACTGCGAACCACTTATTTGAACTGAGCGAACCACTTAGACATTTCACCCCTAAGATCCATGTGTGTGTTCCAAAAGTACACACAGCGAACCACTTATTTGAACTGAGCGAACCACTTAGACATTCCACCCCTGAGACAAATTTGTGTGTTCCAAAAGTACACACAGCGAACCACTTACGTGAATTGAGCGAACCACTTAGACATTTCACCCCTCAGACATATCTGTGTGTTCCAAAAGTACACACAGCGAACCACTTAAGTGAACTGAGCGAACCACTTAGACATTTCACCCCTCAAACAAATCTGTGTGTTTCAAAAGTACACACAGCGAACCACTTAGACATTTCACCCCTCAAACAAATCTGTGTGTTCTAAAAGTACACACAGCGAACCACTTAAGTGAACTCACCCCTCAAACAAATCTGTGTGTTCCAAAAGTACACACAGCGAACCACTTATGTTTACTGAGCGAACCACTTAGACATTTCACCCCTCAAACAAATCTGTGTGTTCCAAAAGTACACACAGCGAACCACTTAGGTGAACTAAGCGAACCACTTAGACATTTCACTCCTCAAACAAATTTGTGTGTTCCAAAAGTACACACAGCGAACCACTTAGGTGAACTAAGCGAACCACTTAGACATTTCACTCCTCAAACAAATTTGTGTGTTCCAAAAGTACACACAGCGAACCACTTAGACATTTCAACCCTAAAAAAAATCTGTGTGTTCCAAAAGTACACACAGCGAACCACTTAGGTGAACAGAGCGAACCACTTAGACATTTCACCCCTCAAAACAAATCTGTGTGTTCCAAAAGTACACACAGCGAACCACTTAGGTTAACTGAGCGAACCCCTTACACATTTCACCCCTCAAACAAATCTGTGTGTTCCAAAAGTACACACAGCGAACCATTTAGGTGAACTAAGCGAACCAGTTAGACATTTCACTCCTCAAACAAATCTGTGTGTTCCAAAAGTACACACAGCGAACCACTTAGACATTTCAACCCTTAAAAAAATCTGTGTGTTCCAAAAGTACACACAGCGAACCACTTAGGTGAACTGAGCGAACTACTTAGACATTTCACCCCTCAAACAAATCTGTGTGTTCCAAAAGTACACACAGCGAACCACTTAGGTAAATTGAGCGAACCACTTAGACATTCCACCCCTCAAACAAATCTGTGTATTCCAAAAGTACACACTGCGAACCACTTATTTGAACTGAGCGAACCACTTAGACATTTCACCCCTAAGATCCATGTGTGTGTTCCAAAAGTACACACAGCGAACCACTTATTTGAACTGAGCGAACCACTTAGACATTCCACCCCTGAGACAAATTTGTGTGTTCCAAAAGTACACACAGCGAACCACTTACGTGAATTGAGCGAACCACTTAGACATTTCACCCCTCAGACATATCTGTGTGTTCCAAAAGTACACACAGCGAACCACTTAAGTGAACTGAGCGAACCACTTAGACATTTCACCCCTCAAACAAATCTGTGTGTTTCAAAAGTACACACAGCGAACCACTTAGACATTTCACCCCTCAAACAAATCTGTGTGTTCTAAAAGTACACACAGCGAACCACTTATGTTTACTGAGCGAACCACTTAGACATTTCACCTCTCAAACAAATCTGTGTGTTCCAAAAGTACACACAGCGAACCACTTAGGTAAACTAAGCGAACCACTTAGACATTTCACTCCTCAAATAAATTTGTGTGTTCCAAAAGTACACACAGCGAACCACTTAGACATTTCAACCCTAAAAAAAATCTGTGTGTTCCAAAAGTACACACAGCGAACCACTTAGGTGAACAGAGCGAACCACTTAGACATTTCACCCCTCAAACAAATCTGTGTGTTCCAAAAGTACACACAGCGAACCACTTATGTTTACTGAGCGAACCACTTAGACATTTCACCCCTCAAACAAATCTGTGTGTTCCAAAAGTACACACAGCGAACCACTTATTTGAACTGAGCGAACTACTTAGACATTTCACCCCTGAGACCCATGTGTGTGTTCCAAAAGTACACACAGCGAACCGCTTATTTAAACTGAGTGAACCACTTAGACATTCCACCCCTGAGACCTATGTGTGTGTTCCAAAAGTACACACAGCGAACCACTTAGGTGAACTGAGCGAACCACTTAGACATTTCACCCCTCAAACAAATCTGTGTGTTCCAAAAGTACACACAGCGAACCACTTATTTGAACTGAGCGAACCACTTAGACATTCCACCCCTGAGACATGTTTGTGTTCCAAAAGTACACACACTTTAGTGGTTTCATCATTGGGGCATTTGTGTATTCAAAAGTGATACTCAGCCAACCATAAAGTTGAACACCATATTTAAGGTTTTTGGTTTTGTTGATTGTGGTTTACCTATGTGACTAATGGGATTATTTTGTTTGA
>Ga0209700_105725_pt1 | contig 20414 bp, 15 predicted proteins | sample SiratroredBW_FD_187528 | JGI IMG/M metagenome (GOLD analysis project Ga0209700, IMG submission 187528) | Root nodule microbial communities of legume samples collected from California, USA - Siratro red BW (SPAdes) (version 2) | ecosystem: Host-associated > Plants > Roots > Nodule | place: USA...
TCAAAGTTACTAACGTTTAGGAACTAAAATTATAGAGAATTAAAATTTAAAAGATTACATGAATAAGTTTTAAGTTAATTTGTGTTTAAAGAACAGAAAAATAAAAGATTTCATAAATTTTAATATAGAAGAATAACTTAAGTTTTTTTACTTTAACTAATAGATAGATAAAGTTGAAATCTAAATTAAAAGAGCCACTTGTAGAACCGCTGACAAAGAATGGAATAAATAAGGAATATCCTCGTTGTCAAGAATAATATTTTCACTATGTTATGCAAAATTAAATTAAGAAAACAAAAAGTTTGAAAGTAAAAGAATAAGTTATAAAATAAATTGTATAAATTATCAGTTTATTCAATATGTTTTTTAAATATTTATATATATAAATATTTAAAAAACATATTGAATATAATTTATATATATACACACATTTTTTTAGGAGCGCCAAACAGCCATGGCACCCTTGTCGGTCTTCCTCTAAAAGACATGGCTAACAAAATTTCCAAACCACTCTTTACATATCAGTCATATGCAGACTTTTACACAATTTTTTTCCAAATAATTAGTTGTATATATTCATCATTTAAATATTGATAAAAGAAAAATAAGAGTTTGAGTATCAGATTACAACAATTTCTGTTGCATCTTTTCATGGGTAAGCAGAAGCTTAATTTTCATCAGAACTGTTTTAAAATGTTTTCACTTCTTCCTCCCTTTCTTCCTCTTCTTCTTCTTCAATAAAGTGATATTTGATTTATATCCAAGCTTTGTTTTCCATGAAACGCTGTTGTTTTGGCTTGAAACCGAAGATTGCTTGTAGAAATGAGCTTGTGGTGGGATTTTCTAGTATTGGGTCATTTTCGATTATTCTTTTTATAAGTATTTATAGAAAATTAAGAAATGAAAGCTAGTTGTATTTTATACATTACTTTATGGAAGAAATTTATATCATTTAGTCTAAAAGTTAATTTAATTTATACTTAAACTAAAAAATTAATTCTAGTCCATATTTTTTTTTTTTACTTCTTCAAAAATCAGTTTTAATTTATTCAAACAATTATCAAGATCTTTCTAAGCTATATCTAACAGTTCCCACCCTTATTTTGCAGCTAGAGATCTTATTGATACACAGCAAGTGGAAGCAATTATAGGACCTGAAACATGGGAAGAGACAACTTCAGTGGCTGAGATTTGTAGCCAAAATATGACCCCAGTTCTATCTCTAGCTGATGCAACTCCAAACTGGTCAACTTTGAAGTGGCCCTTCCTTGTTCAAATCTCACCTAATCAGTTTAAGCAGATGAAAGCAGTAGCAGCTATTGTACATTCCTTTGAATGGTACAATGTCAACATAATATATGATGATGGGGACTCTTCATCTACAAGAATGTTATCTCATCTCTATAGAGATCTTGACATGGCAGGTATTCATATAAGCAACGTTTTGGCCATCCCTTTAAGCTCCTCTTCATTGTCTCAACAACTAGAGAAGCTTAGAGATGGCCACTGCAGAGTTTTTATTGTTAATTTGTCACTTCCTTTGGCCATAAACCTGTTTCAAACTGCAAAGAAATTGAAAATGATGGAGAAAGGTTATGTGTGGATCATTACTGATCCTCTTACAAGTCTTGTGCATTCCTTGAACTCTTCCACTATATCCTCAATGCAAGGGACAGTTGGAGTAAAGAGCTATTTCCCAGAAATAGGGCTTCAATACGAGGACTTTTACCATAAATTTAGCAAAAAGTTTAGCTCAGAGAACCCTCATGAACTTAACAATGAGCCTGGGATATTTGCAGCACGTGCTTATGATGCTGCATGGACTCTTGCCCTATCCATGATCCAAACAAAAAACAAAAAGGATCAAACGTTACTGGATGAGATTCTGCTCAATAATTTTACTGGCTTAAGCGGAAAAATTCATTTCACTGACCAAAAGTTAGATCCTTCAGAAACTTTTCAGATCATCAATGTGATGGGGAAAGGTTATAAGGAAATTGGGTTCTGGACAAATGAACTAGGTTTCTCAAATATTATTGGCCAAAATGCTACTTTCAATTCTTCAATGAAGGAACTTGGACAAGTTTTATGGCCAGGAAGACCTTGGGGAACTCCAAGAGGATGGACCCTTCCAGTATTGGATAAACCACTAAGAATTGGGGTCCCCGTTTTGGCCACATTGAAACAATTCATAAATGTAATTCAGGACCCAACCGAAAATACCACCACCTTCCAAGGATTCACTATTGATCTTTTTAGAGCAACTATGGAGTTGTTGCCCTATCATTTGCCGTACAAATTCCATCCTTTCAATGACACATATGATAATTTGGTGAAGCAAGTCTATTTGAAGGTAAGACTTACTAATTATAGTATTATTATTTAGCGTGTACCAAGCCTTTCTCATAATGCTGGCTACTGATACTTGTTCCTACATATTCATTTGTGTATGCATGAAACAGAATTTCGATGCAGTAATTGATGTGACCATAATTTCATATCGATATCAGTACGCAGAATTCACTCAGCCATACACTGATCCAGGAGTGGTCATGGTAGTTCCCCTTAAATCAAAAGTGATTCAGAGAGCTTGGTTATTTACGAAACCTTTTACAAAGACTATGTGGATTCTAATATTGGCCATGATTGTCTACAATGGCTTTATTCTTTGGATGTTGGAAAGACGCCACAGTCCTGAAATTACAGGTTCCATGCTGAATCAAACCGGGACCATGGCTTGGTTGGCGTTGACCCCTCTAATCAAATTAGATGGTAAGTAATTTAAGATTTTATGTACTTGCATCCAATCATTTATTTCATTGTTGAATACTTAGCCAATTCTAATTTGGTTCAATTGACTGAACATAGGGGACAAGTTACATAGCAATTTATCAAAGATGGTTATGGTGGTTTGGTTGTTCGTGTCACTTGTCATAACACAGACATACACAGCTAACCTTGCCAGCATGTTAACCGCTGAGCGGCTTGAACCAACCATAGATGATATTGATCAGCTACGGAATAGCAACATCAGGGTTGGATACAGTGCAGGATCCTTTCTGAAAAATTATGTGACTGAAGTGTTGAAGTTTCACCCTGAAAACATGAGGAATTTTGGAGCACTTGAAGAGTATGCTGAAGCTCTCAGAAGAAAAGAAATAGGAGCTGCCTTTTTTGAAGTTCCTGCAGCCAAAATTTTCCTAGCAAAGTACTGTAAAGAGTTTATTCAAGCCGGGCCTTTGTACAAAATTGGAGGATTTGCATTTGTATGTGATGCAACAACATTCTCATAGCTTTTATCGACAAGTTTCTCTCTCATGATTTTATAGTTTCAATAAAGTTTAACCAGTAATAAGGAGTGTGTTACTAGTCTCTTTCTTTGGATAGAAGTTTGTTTAACTGTTTGTGTTGACTTTTGTTAGGCATTTGCAAGGGGGTCTCCATTTCTTCCTGGTGTAAACAAAGCACTTCTAAATTTGTTCGAAACCGGCAAGGTACGTGAATTAGAGAACAAAATGCTTGCATCAGAGGAATGTGAAGACACAGAACTAAGTAGAGAAACTGCAAGTCTTAGCCCCAACAGCTTCTGGGTCCTCTTCATATTAACAGCAGGCACATCAACATTTTCTCTCTTGGTTTACGTTTTCCGTATGAGTTATGCAAACAGTGAAGAGAAAACAATCTGGAGACTAACCACAATGATCATTCAACAATGTAACCATGCAAAGAGACGAATGTCAAGAAAAGTAAGTGATGTTGCAGAAAGTCCTACGACCTCTTCAACCACACATGCTACACCAACTCAAGTTTAAACATGTAAAAGTGACTTGGTTGAGGAGAGTGGAAAGTGTTGTTGTAGAACAGACAGTGACATAGAATGACCAAGCAAAAGTAATAACGTAACATGATGTAAAGAAATGATGCTGTTGTAAATATCAAATTTATCCCTAAAGTACTTGTATTAATAAACACAAGTTAAGATATGATTTCCTATAAACTGAATTGGTTTTTGATTAAATATGATAAGAGAGGGTATGGATATCGGAATTTTCTTCTTTAGAAGCAAGAGGAAAAAAATACACTTTTGTTATTAATGGATATGTTTCTATTCTATTTTTTTTTTTTATAAAAGTAAAGAGCGTAATATATAATCTTAAAATAAATTTTTCAAATTCATTCATTCACTTGTAATAGCAATGATATAATTAAAATTAAAAAAAACTAAAATTAAAAATAATTATTTTTGGCCATTTAAATTTCTATTGAACAAAAAACATGTTCCTCTAAGAAAATGATGGTTATTGAGTTTAATGTTTTCCTTTCTTAAACTCAAACCTTTCTAATCCTTCATTCTAATGGTTTCCTTCAAGTTTTCAAATAGAATTGTTGTCATAAACGTTGTAAAAATGTCTGTTATTTGGTTATGACTTGCAACATATTGTTTTTACTTCTCCATTCTTCACTTGTTCCCTAATAAAATGAAAACAAGCATAAATATACTTACTCCTCTCATGATGAACTAAATTCTTTCCCAATTCAATAGTTGATTTGTTGTGACTCGTATTTTGGTTGCCTCAAGTTGTTGCAATTTAACTAACATTAAGTTTCTTATCCAACTCGTGTAACACACATTAAGATGTTGCCACAAAGTTACTATTGGTTACTTCTTTGAGAGTTAGGTGAATGTTGTATTTCCCATGTAGAATACGTATCCCACTATACTTTTTTAATCATCTATTTCTCTAAATCAATCACTATCAGAGTATCCTACAAACTTGAATGCATTTGTCTTTGAGTAGAATAACATAAGTGATTTTGTTCCTTGGATGTATCGAAGATTTTTTTAATAGCTTTTAGGTTTGAATGTCTTGAATCTTTCGTGTATTTAATTCATTATATCAACACTATACGCAATGTTTGGCCTTATACATATAAGATATCGTAATCCCTACTAATTTGTGGTATTTACTATAATATTCATTCTTCCCTCAAATCTAGAGAGTGTCATACCAAGCTTCATTGGCATTGTTACCATATTACAATCTTTCATCTTGTTTTTCTTCAAAATGTCCTTCGCATATGCTTCATATGACAAAAAAAAATTCAAAATCTCCTTGTTTGATCTCAAAGACCAAACTACAAGAAAAATGTTATTTAGAGACCAATTTTTAGTTACCAAATGAAATGGTTATTAATTGTGACAAAAAAAACTGTTAGAGACTAATTTAGAATCTAATGGTATAGGTCACTAAAACCTTGGTATCTAATGTTAGATACCAATTATTTGACTTAATTGGTCACTAAATTTAATCATTACTTCTATTTTGTAGTTATTTAACAATCAAAATCTAATTTGGTGACTATTTTAGTCACAATTAGCAACCATTTCATTTGGTAGCTAAATATTGGTCTCTAAATAAGTTTTATTCTTGTAGTACAAGAAAATGTCTGCAATTTCAAACTCCTCATTGTAGCGTCTTTAAGATCTCCAACCATCTTTTTATTACTCCCTATGAAAATGAGATTATCAACATAAAGAAAAACAAGAAGTAAGTTATCTTCTTCTTTCTTTATATACAATGCATGCTCATAAGAACATTATAAGAATTTTTTTTCTTTTTAAAGTAAGTATCCATTCGGTTGTTCCATGCTCGGGACATTTGCCTTAAATCGTAGAATTCTTTCTTTAGCTTTAACACTTGGCTCTCCTTTCCAAATTTCATGTATCCAAGCATATGCTCTACATGGACATCTTTTTCAAAGGCTCCATTTAAAAATATGGATTTCACATCTATTTGATAGATTAACCACTTGATTTGTACAACAAGAGAGAAGAGAAGTCGAATTGTCTCCATTATTGCAACCGGATCGTCATAATCGATTCTCGCCTTTTTCTATAATCTTTTGCAACTAAGCATGCCTTATACCTTTCAATCTCTCCTTTGGCATTCATATTTTTCTTATATAACCATTCTACACCTATGAGTTTATATCCTTTTGGCAACTCTACTAAATCCCATATTTCATTTCTTTTTATTGTTTTTATCTTTTCATCCATTATAGCTTTCCACTTCTTGTCTCTTAGTACCTCCTCAAAGGTAATATTCTCTGAGTCTGTTAATAAGAAAATCAAATAAATTTCATCAATTGATTCATATAGATCTTGTAGGCTTCACATCCACATCTAAGGTTGACATGACTCTTCTTCATCATGAACTTGAGAAGTTATTTGAGTGATTATTGGTGCAACACTCCATGACTCTCTTTATCTTGCCTCCATTTGGTTCTTCCAATCCCACATGCTTTCGTCATTTCCTTGTACGTCTCGACTCACAATCACCTTTTTGTCAATTGGATTAAACAATTTAAAAGCCTTCGTCTTCTCGTCATACCCAATAAACACATATTTCTTACTTTTATTATCAAGTTTGGTTCTTCTTTGGTATGGTACATGTGTGTAAGCCACTCTATAAAACACTTTAAGGTGTGATACAACTGGTTTACCAGCTTTATATGCAAACATCAGTTTTGCACAACACATTACACTACTTTTGCCTAAAATTCCTTCAGCATGTTTTTGCTTTTCAACATTGATCAAACCATACTAGTGTCGTTTGATTTTTTTCTTTTGGCAACATTGTTTTGTTGAGATAAGTAATATATTGTCAAGAATCTTATGATACCTTGTTCCTCACAATAGTTTGTCAAAGAAGTTGGCATGTATTCTTCGCCTTTGTCAAACTGTAAGGTCTTGATGTAAAAAGATTATTTGTCTTTTTCACCATCACTTTGAATTTTTTGAACACCTAAAATGCTTTTGATATTTCCTTCAAAAATTAAACCTATGTCTCCCTTGTACAATCATCAATGAAAATAATAAAATATTTCTTCTCAATGAAAGACTTCAGAGTTATTTGGCCACATATGTCAGTGTGAACCACTTTAAGAGATATCCTTGTCCAATATTCTACCTTCTTTTGAAAATGTGTCCTTACTTCCTTACCAAGTACACAACATTCACAAAAATGTTTTGATGTAGTCCATATTCGATAACCCATAGATCATTTTCTTCTTTACTGACTCATTTAATAGAAATATATTCATATAATCACAAAATAAAATAAAATAAAGCTTCTCTTTCAGCTCATTGAGAAGTTACACCACCTGCCAAATCATTTGCTTACGAGTAATACACGATCATCGCATATTTAAATACAAAACAAACACTACATAAAAAGAAGGATAAGCTAAAAAGTTTTAAAAATATATAATCATAATTAAATTTCTATCTCAGTCAAACTACATCACATCAAGCTTTCATAATTCATTTCATATGTCACATTACCATTATCATATTTTTAAAGTATCTCATATCGTACATACACTAACTCATATACAAAGACATTTTTACTCTAATTCTGGAAGCTTGTCCATTGAATAAAATTCAGAGGTATGCACCTCTCACATGACTCCTAGTTGTGAAATCCACACAGCCCTGAACCCAAAATGAATCACATCAAACTTATATGACAAGGTTAATCCATATGATCTAGTCCAATCAGTTTTTTCCACACCGTAGCACAGTCAGATGAACATGTTAATCTATGTGATCTAATCTGATCGGTTCTTTTCCATACCGTAGCACAGTCATATGAATCTCCTTAGACTCTCAATACCTGGATATCCTTATCTATATGATTCCAATATACCAAAAGAGTTAGGATACCTCTTTATTGATTAAATCCACAAACAATGCGCATCCTAAACAATCTCAACACGAATATCTCCTTTCCTGAAGATAATATGTAGTGATCACATATTACATTAATAAATAATATTTCATACAATAATTACTTTCAAAATAGTTCTCAATTCACAATACTTCAAAATCATAAAACACATATATGAAATTCCACAATCAATTCCTACAAGAAAGTTTGGAATTGGTGACCACGTCACCCCCACATCCAGGTCTTTTAACCTAATTCTATTGAAAAGTAAAATTAACTTCCCTTACTTGAATTCACAAAGAGCTCAAAAAACTTAAGGATCTCAGATATATCCTAACCTACACCACAGAATTTTGATCAACGATCAACACACATTACTATAGAATCCTGAATTAACAAAGATTAATCCTGATGATAAAACGATTTTCTAGGATCTTACACCAAAAACTAAGTCTCCTTGGATTTCTCAATTGGTAAGCCTAGATGTATGAATGGTACAGACATAATCCTGCAATTCAATACTATTACAAATCGATCCAATATATGTCTCTCCATCTTAATTCCTCATTTCCTACTCTTATTAAAGTTCACTTTTAGTCTTGGTGTAAGCTCAAAATATCTCATTTTACTTTTTACAACAAAAACATTCTTTAATTTTGTCATACATAAGAACAAAGTGTCATCTGAAAATTACAGTAGATTGACTTGAACGTCTTTTGTGCCTCCCTTTACCCCTTCTAACATATTTTTTGCAATTAGTTCTCTTATTGACCCTGATAATCAATCTACAAGTATAAGAAAGATGAATGAGGCTAGAAAATCCTCTTGCCTAATCCCAACTGAAGGTTTGAACTCTTTGGTGGGGCTTCCATTTACCAGAATGAATATCGATGTTGAAGCCAAACATCATTTAATCTACGTGATCCACTTAGTGTAGAACCCTATAATCCCCATTATATAATAAAGGAAGTCTCACCTTACCATATTGTATGCTTTCTCGAAATCAATCTTTACTACTAACCCCTTTTTCTTTTTGCATCTCGTTTCATCCACCACTTCATTTGCCACTAACACACTATCTAAAAACCCTCTACCCTCAATGAAGGCTACTTGAGAGATATTAATGACCCTAGGTAGTACCTTTTTCAACCTTATTGAGAGAGTCTTTTATATAATCTTATAAACACTCCCTACGAAAGATATTGGTCTAAACTCATCAAGCTTTGTGGGTTATCACCTTTAGGTATAAGAGTTATAAAAGAAGTGTTACAACCCCTTAGGATCTTGCTATTGCTTTGAAAAGTCATTTATCGCTTTCATAATATCAACTTTGATAATCTCCCAAAACTTTTTGATAAAAATTAAAGTTAAATCAATCAGATATGTGACTCTTATGATTATCACAATTTCACATTGCTTCTTTAATTTTCAATTACGTAAAATTGGTAATCAACGCTTTATTATCCTCTTCTGATATCTTATTAAACTCTACATTTCCCAATTTAATTTGAACCCGTTTTATTTCATTCTTTATTCTCCTCCAATTTATTTTAGAGTAGAAATATCTCGTATTTGAATCCCCTTGCTGAATCCACTTGGATCTAGCCTTTTGGCTTTCTAAAGATTCTTGCTCTTGAAACTTATGTCTCTTAACTCCACAAACAACTTCTTTCTCTTCTCCTTTCCTTCTTCTCCTAGTCCACTCTCATCGTCAGCTTTGTCTAATTCACTTATTCTCCGTACAATGCTTTGCTTAGTCATGTTGATATTTTTAAAAGTTTTCATGCTCCACTTTCTTATATCCTACTTTAGTCTTTTCATTTTATCCTTCATTCCCCTATTCTAGCTCTATTTACCTTGTAACTATTCCATAACTTCTTTATTAGCTCATCAAAAGTATTGTCCTTCAACAATACATCCAAAAATATTTTTATGTTTAGGACCTTATTTTTTGAACTATGAATAGATATTCTTAATATGATACAGAGTTCCATATTCTTGGAATAAGTTTATTTGATCTCCTAAGATACTTTTTGTTAAGACTTTGGTTGTTTGGAAACTTCTTCCTCATAAGATAAAAACCAATAATCATATATAGTCTCATGGCATACTTCTTTATTTTATATAACCTTTGTAGGACTCTAAAAGAGAGTAAGAATCACTTATTCTATTGTGCTTATGCTAGTAAGTTTTGAACTTAAATTTCTAAAGCTTTCCTTTTATTTACTCATCATTACAATTATGGTATTATTTCTTTTATTTATGCTTCTCATAGTCCTATTGTTAAGGATATTGAACTTGTTATTATTACTTACATTGTTTGTTTGGATTATTTTAGAAGTTTAGAAATATCATATATTCAAACAATTTATTTCTTTTCATTTTGTTGCGAATTGATTAGATGGATATTCAAAAGATAGATATTAGTTATACTAAAAGTATAAATAATTATATTGCTGAGGTGTATATTTTAATTTTTGTTATATTCTTACAAGAAAAAAAAGTTCATTGGATCAAGAAGGTTAATTAACTATGCATCTTTTAGGACGAATTAAGGTTAATATTAATAACATTAGAGACAATCTAGAACATGCTGCCAGCAAAGATATCTTAAGAGGTAGTATAGAAGATTATATTTCTGTCTATCTGAGTCAAATGTACCTATTCTTGCTTTGGAGGTTTTTAGGAAAAAAAAAATTCTAGAGTAGGTTGAAATGTAATTCCTCCTTAATGTGTTAAACTTTTCAAAATTCCTCTAATATATGACTTAAGTGAATTTAGATTATCTATTAAGTTTTTGACATGGTCATTCTACTATATTTTTAAAATACATTGACTTTGATATTTTAAAATATATTGAAAAATTAATATATCAAAAGTTTATTTTGAAAGTACCTTAAAAAAATAATACCAAAAATCCAATAAATAATATAGGCTTGTCTTGACTTTTAAAGTTTTATTAGAATAACATAATGAAAATTTGTTCTGTTTGAAATTTAGAGTACCTCATATTTTTTGTAAAGCCCAATAACATCGAATTTTTAAAAAATTAGTTTTATTTTGACTTGAGATTTTATCTCCAACTGTAAAATTAGATCATATGTGTACATGAATGAATTTGGTGTGGTCTCTTTATTTTATAAATGTTGATATGATGAGATATATGGTGATAAGTTTTAAATTAAAAGAATGTCATATGTTGTAAAAGATTATTAAGTAAATGGTATATCTATCATTAATATTACATTTTCCAACGTGCTGGATCTATAGACTTTGGTGATATAATTAATCTATGAAGCACATCACAGCCTCCATGTGGAAGTAAGAATAAATGCTATAGTTGGCTTAAACTTTTGTACAATTCAACCAAATAAAATACAAAATAGCAAACAAATTAGTCCCAAGGAAGAAAAACAAGAAAAATACTGCGATGAGACACCCCCTTCCTCCAAACAAAAAAAAAAAAAGGAGAAAAATAATTCTCTGACATCTTCCATGCATATCCCAATACAAAACCACGATGGTTTGTCCCCTTATTCCACCCAACAAAATAAAAAATGATTGAGAATAATTTTTCTGTTAAAAAGGAAAAACCAAAAGTGTAATATGAAGAAATCAAATCCCAAAATTCCAATCCAACCCCCAAGATAACCAATTCACCTTGAAAGCATAAAATTCTCCAACCTATTGTAAGCACTCCACTTGTCAAGTTCCTACCCTCCAACCCCATCACTGTGTCAGCAGCCCCACATCGACATTGATGGGGAACACATCACGTGAAACTTCTACTTAATTAGCACCAAGGGACATATCCATCATGCACATCCATCCAACCATCCATCCATACATTACATACATCCACACATCCACATTCCTTGCCTCTTCCCCCTCAACTAAGGAGCTGCTCCTTGTCCTTGCATCCCATTGGTTGAGACACTGTTATCTGCTGCTGCTGATGCTGATGAAGGGAATGTGATTGCATAGGTGTTTGTGCCTGTGATGTTGGTGTGGTTTGAAGATTGTTGTTCACTGTGTTACTCATCTTCTGTAGATTCTGTTGGTGGTAGATTTGCCTCAATCTCTCTATCTCCTTCTTTAATGCCTCTTGATGAGCTGAGAGATTCAAAAATTCCCACTATCTCAGTAATCATGATCATGGTGCTTTTTGGAAGTTCCAAAGGTGACTATATAATCCATAAAAGATCCAACAAAACTTGCAAAAGAATCTTATTCTTAGTTCAAAAACAAAATATATAACATACATGCTTTTGCATAGACAATTAACCTCCCTACAACCTAGATTTCAACATCAGCATATAGAGATATCAAGAATCTTCGGATATGACTTACGTTGGGCTAGGTCACTGGCATGTATTATATATTTCATATACATATTACATTTCACTCACACTTGTAACAGAAAAATAATCTTTCATCATAATATATAATATATATATGTATATATATATATATATATATATATATATGTATGAGATGAAGTGAAAATATTTGGAAAAGGAAAAAGAACAGCATTATACCGTCTTTGAAAATCTTGTCTTGGGCCAAAGCAGCAATACGTTGCTTCAAGGCACTATTGTCGACATTAAGAATCAAACGTTGATGGTCCAGAAATGCAACTCGTGGTGATAATGCTGATACCTCCGTCTGCATTTTAACATTAATTTCTCATAAGTTTTATATACACGTTACTATAATCATTATGCTACATGTGACATTCATATTCCTGGTGCAGCATGTGTATATATGTTACTATGAGCTTATTTACCTGCAATGTTGTTACGCTCCTTTCAAGCTCAGAGATGTATTGTAGCTTTCTTACCCTTGATCTCTGTGCTGATTGCCTATTAGCCAAAATTCTGATATGCATAAACAAAAAAAAAAGTTATATTCAGTTTGGTATATGTCTACACTCGTTTAACTTTATGCATACATAAAATGAATCACTTAATGGAGAAGGCTACGTCAAAGTAGCTTGAAAAGGAAAAATGGGAACAAGAGATTATTGGCCTAACATAATTACCTTCTGCACTCAACCATTGGTTGGATAAAATTAACTCTGTTATATCCAAATATATTATATACATGACTATCAGATATTTGTTTTCTTTATTATAATTGTAACAATTATTCTCCATCAAATTAGCTAAAAATAACACAAAATTTCAAAATTTGTATCATGCATTATTTCAGTTAAAATTGTAGCCATCAAAATGATAACTTGATAATGTATTTCTCATTGACTCGATATTACTAAGCAGCCAAGGCTTTGATGATAATACTATTTGTAATTCTCAAAGAATAATGTGGCATCCACACCAAGTCACCTTTGAACTAAACAACTATATTATTCACAATTAAAATTAAAAGAAAACATACCAAATTTAATGTGCAAGACTCTTGAAAACAAATACTTAAACTCATGAAACTTCAAAACTTTTTAATGTATGTATATGTCTTTTAGTAAAATTTACGAATAAAATTTTACTCAGCCGGTATTAAATTAAGATGATCAGAATAAGTAATCTATCAAATGAAAGAATTATAAATCATCATCCTGACTAATAAAATTATTGCTTTTAAAATGATTATTTTAAAAATTACACAAACAAAGTTAATTATATATAAATTAAACTATTACTGATTTATTTTTGATATAGAACCTAAATTCTACTAAGGCAGTAGTTTATTTGGAAAATAAAAATTAATTTTCATTAATTGTACGTGCATGGGAGGTGGAGAATATAAAATAATAAACATAATAGTAGTAATAGCAATAATTATAATATTTGGTGGTGTGATTAGCCTTACCTTTTGACCCTCTTGGGATCGACAACGGTTTCAGGGCAGGTGGCAGTGGCGGAGAGTTGCAGCGCCGCCGCCGCATCGTTCTTGCACGAGCTCTCCTCTTCAACCGTTTCGGTCTTCGGCTTCACGTCCAGCGCCATTGCCATGGGCTTCTCCTCGTTGTTGCTATTTTGGTCGGAGGACGGCGAGGAGGGGTTGGACGCCGACGAAAGCGGCGGCGGCGGGAGTGCCGCGGCGGCAATGTCGTCGGAGAACATGGAAATCAGCTGGTCCTCGTCGAGTCGGTCGAAACCGGCTCGACATTCCTCGAGAAACGGCGTCTCAAGGAAGGCAATGGAGTCGCTGGCGGATCGCCGGTGAGCCCCCCGCCGGGTGGAGGAGAAGTCGAGAAACTCGTCGACCCAGGAGGGTTGGGAGGGAGTGGCGGCGGCGACGGTGGTGGTGGTGGTGGATGAGGTTGTGGGGGTGAAGTTGGCCATTGTGGGCACCCTTTGGTGAGGAAAAGATGGCCAATTTTGGGGTATGGTTGGTATTTTGGGAGGTAACTGTGCCATTACCTATGTATGTGTGACCCCAAATATAGAGAGATAGCGAAAAATTTGTGTACTACGTATAATGAATGGCCTTGTGTATCAAATTGTGTGTCTGAGAAAATAGAGAGAGAAAGAGAGAGAGAGAGGAACAACAGAGATCCCAACAACCTAATAACCAACACACAAACAACCGAAAATCTTACTTCAAAATCTTGTTCTTGGGTTTCTAAAAGCAGCGGGAGAGAGAGAGATAAGAAAGAGATGATAAGAGGCAATGGCATTGTGCATGGAAAGCCACATAATGGTGTTTTTATTGATTTGCTGTGAAGTGTTTTTGTTTCTCCTTATTTTTTGGTACCTTTTCCTAGATTTTGGTATAATGTAATGCAATATGTAATGTTTGTTGCTCTAAGGGTTTGGGGGAGAGAGAGGTGGGTCACATGGGAGGGGATTAGAGACAGCTAGCAACAGCTAGGTGGTGAAAGACTCAACGGTTTTAGTGGGAAAAATGGAGTGTTGTTTAATAACTATAGGAATCAGCAACCACGTGCAGATGTGACCCCCTCACTGGGCATCCATTGTCTCATGTCATGATACTGTATACCATATTATAAGAATTGGTTTGGTTCTTGGCTTGGATTGGTGCAGTATTTTATTTTTCACCTTGCCTAAAAAGCTTGGTCTATAGGGTGTGTGGCAGTTTCTCTTCTGCTGTGTCCTATCCATATAGCACTTTAATTACACACTGGGATGATAATGGGACCACAATCAATGCTTGGCCTCCTGGTTTTCACATGGTCAGTGTGCCATCAGAACCGTTCAATTCATTATTCTGTGAATAATCATCTCTTCTTTATGTGTTTTCTTACCATTTTTGGATCAGATTAATGGATTGGATACGGCTGGCATCCGATATTTGTACTTTGGTTTTGGTTTTGGTTCTGGTTTGGATCAGATACTACTTCCCTTTTTTATATATTAATCAAAAGAGTGTGCAATTGGGTTTGGTTTTTAGATCATTCACTTGAGTATTTGGCAAGTTTGTGATTAGTGGTGCCCTTATTTAATGTGGATCATTTAATTTTTTTTCCCATGGTACAGTTACATGGGAGAAGATCTTGGGGCAGATTAAACTATGGCATAGTGGTATATTGAGAAGATTTGTAGGACTTTGGTTAAGGATATGAGCTGTGAAGAAAAAAGGGCTATGTAAGAATCATGTCCTCCATCTCCCCCCATGTGAAACCCTTTGCAAGAACTCAGCTTTCTTTGCTTTATATATCCCCAAATCAGACTCACATGGGGAGATTTATGTTCCTGTTCCTTCCCTTCTCCTCTGAAATTCTGGGTAGCTCCATCATTTCATGCTGGCACCAATGTTGCATTTATCATTTTTTTAAGGTGAATGTACTTAGGAGGCACTAATAATGATTATAGTGAAAAGATAGAATAATGCATGTTAACTCTGCCTATTTTTTAATACCTTTGTCTTTATATTTATCACTTAACGCCACCACCCACTTTTGAAGATGTGCTTAAATATATATTTGCTTGCAAATTCAATTCTTCATGAAGAGGAAAAAGAAATTTAGATTCCTCGTGAAATTATTAAATTAATTCTTTAGAAACCCATCATTGTGATTACTAACATATTCCCTCGAGATAACTAGGGTCATATGTGTGAACTCAAAGTTGTTAGCTGTCCCTCCATGGTCAATCAACATAATTCCCTAAGCATTTAAATCTCATAAATAGAATTGTCTTGCGTGATTTTATTGTTAGTCTTCCTAACATTTATTAAGTAGTTTTTTTTAATTATTTTAAAATAAATATCGAATAGCTTTTGTATTTTTATAATAACAAAACGTAGTAATTACTTTTGTTTTCGTTAATGAGCTAATTGGTATATTATTTGGCTAATTGCCGTACTTTGAAGACCGACGGCGTGTACTAATATGATTAAGTTAACAAACTTGAAATTCTGAGATACATTGTTATTTAATCAACAATAATTGAAGGTTTTGCATGTGCACTCCATGACTTTGGCTAATTACGAATATGTATAGGAGAGTTGAGGGTGGATATATAAACAATAATATTTTAGTATAGGACTTTTACAAGATAGACATATACTTTTTTGATGAAATTTATAACGAAATAATTGATTTTTAACTATAGTAATTATTTGTAATATTGTATAAACTATATTGAAAATTATAAATAATTAATCAAATTCTGATATAAAATCATTTTATTTTATTGATAATTCCTTAATTATTAAAATTTAGGATAAACAATGTAGATTGAATGTATTAGTTTGAGTACACGGAAGAAAAGGATAAAAGGGTAGGCTATCCAGATTCTTTCTTGAGGTTTTTTTATGTTGACCCTCTATTGTGTTTTTTAATTACATTGATTTTGTTATATTAAAAAAATTAATATATTTTAAAATATTCAAAATCAGAGTGTATTTTGAAGATATAATAGAGAACTCAATCAGAAAAACTAAATTCTGAAAGTAGGTTATCCAAATTGTGTCTTAAGTTATTACTATGATAACTTCACTTTAACAAAGACAATAAAAATCTAAATTTAAGATCTTGCAGAGTATAAACTTTTCACCATTACGCTAGTCTAAGTGGATAACAAAACATTCTTTAATGTATTTTTCTTAAAATATTATTGTTATTATTGATTAAAATTTATTAAAAAGTTATAAAATCATGAGTAAATTTTATAAATTCAGTAATTTTTAGTAAACTTCCATCTATAATAAAGAATTTGTTAAAGAGAATGTTTTACATGTCGTTAATATTTTTAATTTATAACATTTTTTTCACAAACGTGGAAAGAATATGTTTACACTAAGAAAAGAAAATTGGTGGAGAATAATTGGTCCGACGCAAGTTGACTTTTTATCATAATTTTCCTCAATCATTGTTTAAATGTTGAGTATTTAATTGGTTAACGAGAAACCAACCTCTAAGTTAAGCACTATATTTTATTCTTATTTTTACTTTATTGTTATTATTTTTCTTAAACACCGACTTATGCTAGTAATTATTAGTACTACTACAATATACTTTAATAAATATATTTTTAATTAAGCATATTATTCTAGTTTAAATAAATGTTACCAAAATTATAATGTCGTTACATGGTAAATTTATTTTATATTTAATTGTATTGACGGTATATAAAAAAAATTCAGAAGATTAGATTTGAACTATAGAAATGTTACAAATTCATTAGGATACAACTATAGAATAGTAGTGTGAAAGGGTCATTAACCTACTTTGTTTCATTTTCTTTCTGTTTCCTCTTTTAATCTCCTTTTTCTACTATTACATGAATTATCCTATTTGTTATTTTTTTTTTTTTCAGTTCTTTTTGTTCTTCATCTTCTTTTCTATCTCCCTCCTTTTTCATCTCATACTGACTCCAAAACAGGGAAAAAAGTTACTGATTATCAAGTGTAAAATAATAACTTGTGTCATTTGAAATAAGCTTCCATTTTTGTGATCCCAAGAAATGTTGGATTTAAAGGAGAAAAGGAGTACGTAGTGAAGAGGAAGAAGAAGCATAATTGCACGTGGGACGACCAACAACTCTTGTCTGAGTTTCTTTCTTTAGTTTTTATTCCTTTTAATTGTTTAATAAATAATTAATATTATATGCATGATATTATTTTACATGAGTTATGTATATTTACCGTATACACACCTTAATTTGATCAACTTATTATAAAAATTGATGCTTCGTGCATATGATGATGATGATGATAAATAATTGAAAGCGCCAAAACAGTGGACGCGCAGAAACACATTAATAAAAGAAGAAAGTTTGATAGGGACCATTTGGAAAAGCTTCCATCTGCATTTGGGTGTTTTGGGTGGAATCTATAGTTTGAGATAATCACTATTCAGTGCATATGTGTAAATATCAGTATGGTAACATTAGGCATTCTTAAATTTTGAATTTCTACTAAAAAACAATCACACAATTTATTTTTCAAACATACTAGTAATGTAGTTTTTTTATTTAATAAACATGTTATATGACATGATATTACATTTGTAATAAAGTAATTTATTTCAAAATATTTATTATAAAATATAACTTAATTTAAATGGTATACTTTTTTATTTCAATATTTAACTATTTATAATGTTAATTTATATTTTGCTGTAGAGTTGGGTTGATATGACTTTCTCTCTCACTTATTTTTAATCTTGGTCCGGACAAGTTCAAATTTAAATAAAATGATTCAATTAAAATTTTGGATCAAATTGAGATTGTAAAATTGTATTTATTTATATTAAAGATATTATTTTAAAGTAAATGAAAAAAAATAAAACTATTTAAAAAAAGTGTATGAATAGGTTTAAAATAATTCATTATTTAATTCAATTAAAATTTCATCTTTTGAAATATTTAAATTTTTAAAACTTATTAGAATCTTGATTAAAGGTAAAGTTTTCGTTAACAATAATATTAATTCACGACATTATTTATCATTCAAGCTATGAGTTTTTCTCTATTTAGAGAGTTTTTCTCTATTTAGAGACAGGTTACTTAAATGAGGTAGTTTCATTTAAGCAACATACATGTAATTGATTTGGCATGTTATATTTGGTGATGTATGTTTTATATAAATTGAGAGATGTGTATGTATATATGATATAATTAAATGAAATGTATATGAAATGAATATATATAATGAGATGAGATATGATGTGATTTCATACTTGATGTTAGATTACCAATATTTGTTTCTCATGGATCAAATGTTGATATTTGGTGAGAGATAATTAACATTGTTAAGACTCTAGACAACCTACCTAGATAGTCTATTCAAACACTAGATACTATATGACCCTCAGATAGTCTCATTACTAGATAATCATATGTGGAGTTTATGTTTTTATGTCATGATGATAATATAAACTAACCTTTATTTGCATTTTGAATGTTCTAAAGAATATTTTGTACAACTATAATACACATTAAATTCTCTAAGTGTCTACAATAAGTGTTGGTGAGAGACAATTTGATAAGATTGGTTGATTGCAAAATAAAGTTTATATTTACTGTCTTATTTTTCATTTGAATGATATGTTTTATTTGTTATTTAAATCATCTTCATGGTTGGTGAAAGTTTCTATATATAGTAGATCCTCTGAGCATCTATAGTTTTGTCATGTTATACATTTTGATGAACATGTAATAGGTTTGTTTTAAAATAATTAATTGTAAAAAAATAAAACTCTCTCAATACATATATATATATATATATATATATATATATATATATATATATATATATATATATGATAAAAGTGTGTTCAATCAAAGAAAATTATATCTAAAAAAATTATCTGCAAGTTTTGTGAAATAAAAAGATATTAACAACATGTTTTTAGGAAACAAAATATCTTTATTATCTCTTTTAAAGTTATCGTGCTTAAACAAATTTTATTAGTTGTGATATATTGTGAATATTAGTAAGTCTGTTTTAGACAGAAACGAATTGAACAAAATAAAAATCTTCAGTATTTTGCTTTTAACATCACGTATTATCTAAAACGAAAATATTTTCTAATTATTTCCTTTTACTAACCGATATTGCAAATGCCTTTGACTTAGTTTCTTAAAAAAATTCAATGCAAAAACAAATTGAAAGAATGCAAAATTTTAAGCTTTCTGTTTTAAGCATCTATCACTTAAAAGACGAAGATATTGCAACATTCAAACTTAACTAATTTAAGTATCAAATGATAGATTTGATAAACTATATAAAGAAATTGAAGGTGAAGAACATAAAAAAAAAATGCAAGTCAAGCAATTCAAGTGATCTTCTTGACAATACAAGAGTCACAATGAACATCCAATCAAGTTGTTAGATTGTCTAGTCTCTTACGTTTAGTGTTAAAACATTGTAACTTTTCACACTTGAAGTTATACCTTTGTGAGTTTTCTTTGAGTTCCCTTTGAGAGTGTTATTTATTTTCTTGACAACTCTTAATCTTAGAAGAAGGTTAAGAAGGTATAACTTGGAGATGCTTAGATACTTGTTATAACTTGAAGAGATGATAATACTTATTGTAACATGCAAAGATGAGAATACTTATTGTAACATGAAGATGTGAGAATACTCGTTGCAACCAAATATGTTAATTAGTGAAAGTTTTTAAGCAATTGCTTAAGGTACTAGATATAGTTCGAATTTGGATAAACCATAACAAATTATTTTGTATTGATCTTCCATTATTTTTATTGTTGTTCATGCTTTGTTTTTTTTTTTTTTTTTTTTCCAGACAGTTTG
>Ga0209700_105729_pt1 | contig 20395 bp, 7 predicted proteins | sample SiratroredBW_FD_187528 | JGI IMG/M metagenome (GOLD analysis project Ga0209700, IMG submission 187528) | Root nodule microbial communities of legume samples collected from California, USA - Siratro red BW (SPAdes) (version 2) | ecosystem: Host-associated > Plants > Roots > Nodule | place: USA...
GGTAAAAATCTATTTTTTATTATTAATTTATTTTATTTAAGTGGAGAACGTGGGTTGGTGGTTATCTGAGTGGTTTAAAAAATTGTTATTTAAAATATTTATTTATTATTATTTTTTTTAAAACAATACGTGGAGTTAAGGAGTGAGAACATGGGAGTCTACTGCCATTGACTCATTCTTTTTATTATTTTTATTATTATTTTTTTTCCATCATCTTGAGCATGGAAATCAAGTAAGCAGTTTGGAAGCAGTTTTTTCTTGTTTTTTTTATTATTTAATCTCCTTTTTTTAATATATATTTATTTTTACTTTGTTTCTTATTATTTAATCCTTAATTATTTAATATTTATTTATTTGTTATTCATTATTTTCGTTTTTTTTAAATTAATTGTTATTATTTTAATTATCATCTTTTAATTACCACATTTTTAGTTTTCTTTTAATGGAAAAATTTAATATATTTTTAATTATTATTATTACTATTATTTTTCACAAATTTTTAATAAATTGACTTCCCTTACTATTTCTTTTTATGAATTTTATTTTAAAACCTTATTTATTGAATATAATGGAACCAAAGTCTCTCCTTTTTCATTATTTAAATGACAATAATATAATAAAACTAGCTAACACACTCTTTTATTTTTATTTTTGTATTGTTTTATAATATGAAATAATTTGCCTGCCCGGACGAAATTGGGTGTTGACATGTTGTATAGAATAATATTATTTCGTATAATCTTATAATTTTTTATTTTGCATAATCCCAATAATAAATTACTCAAACACCTTTATTTTACCAACTATAATTAAAAAACATCAGTTGGCACTTAATAGTAAATATTATTTTTAATTATAGATTTTTGTTCGTTTTTAGATTTCAACTATAAATCATCTAAAGAAAAAAAAAACACTTTTCAAAAAGGTAATGATTTTTAATTTAACACACTAAAAATCGTATTACTGAATCATTTACTACATTAATAATTTTACACTAATATAGTTTATCAAAACTATAACAATTTTAATTTAAAGTTGTTTAAAACTTCAAATGTATAGCATATTATATAAATGTATAATATATTACGTAAATGTTATAACCATTGGACTTTGAAAAATTTTGGGGAATAGCAATGTTGGGATAGGTACTCAAGGGGTGAGAATGTGTCAAATTCAAAGCTTGTTTTATCTCAGAAAGATTGGTGTTCTCTTGTTGTTACGTGAGACCAAGATAAAGATATTCTCTTATAATAATGTTAAATATTATTCATAAAAAAACAATAATATTAATTATATATATTTTATTAAACTTATGAATGGTGACTATTAATAATTAATAAATAATAAACAATTAGTGAGTGTAATAATCAACTATAAATATATAATAAACAAAGGGTCTCTCAACCAAAAATGAAAATACTTTCAACAAGTTCAAAATTTAAGTAAAAACTAAAATTCAGAATTTAAGTAAAAACTAACCTTTAAATGGCTCGAGAAGACGTGATTTAAGAAGGAGATGTCTATATTAAACTGTAATATGTGTTGATGTTAAAGTTGAAATTCTGAGAGATAGAAGCCGGATTTCCATAAATCATGCTGGAAGATGGCTCAAAGTTCATTGAATGAATTTGATTATGATGCATCATTGGGTGCTGCATATTATTTTTTTGAAGCAATAACCTATATTTAGAAGCACCATCTAGAGTATTTAGAGCTTCCATGGACGGTGAAAAATTATCGTTGACAATGTTAGAAAAGTCTCGAAAAGGATTATCATGTACCAAAGCTTGTTCTGCATGAAAATCTGTTGGTATAGCAGCAAACAATGATTCTTTGTTTTTTTCTAAAACCAATAACATCTCATTCTGCTGTTGTTGTCTTTGTTTTCTATATTTATGCCAATCAAAATTTTAATTCACATTAACAATAATGTTAATTAATATTCAACCAATATCACTTGCTGACAAATTACATTAGGTGTCTAATGGATAAACACTAAAGAAAGATAGTGGGGTGTGAAAAGGTGGAGTGATAATAAAATATAGCAAGAAAAAAATCATAGATAGAAACTAACTTGCAAATGACTAGCAACATGTTTTCTTTCCAAACCGGGGATTTTCATGACTTCAAGAATTTTCTTTGGCACAGCATCTAAAAAAATAATAAAGAAAAGTTACAATACCAACAAAGAAATACAGATAACGAATAAAGAAAAATAAATCAATAGTTGAAGAATCATACTTTCAATTCCAAGTTCTTCAATAGCTTTGACAAATGCATCATGCAGTTCTAGTGACCATACTAGACGAGTCTTTCTTGTAGAGGATGAATTACTATTCTCTGATTCATCAACATTATTATTTCTATAATTGCCATTGCTATGAATCATAGATAAGCCAAATTCAGAATTATCACTTATCCCTCTTATTTTATCATCATCTTCCATGCTAAGAGTACCTTTCTGCATCTTATCTTCAAACACATGTGTCCACATACTCTCAAACTGATGCTCATGTAAAGGTTTAGTCCAATAATCACAAGCTCCAAGTTTAAAAGCCTTCATCTTAGAAGGCCTACGATTATCCATAGACATCACTGTAAATTATTCTTTTATCAGTAAAAGAGTTCAAAACTTGAAAACTTCAGTTAAAATATATAGTTACATACCAATAAAAGGAATATTAATTTGTTCTTTGTGAAGAAATTGTAAGAATTCATAACCATCAATGGTTGGCATATGAAGCTCTATAAGTATCAAATCAATATCTTTTTTTCCTCGCTGTATAACATCGGCTGCACTTATAGATTCAGAACATGTTATAGCTGCACACAAAGTTAAAACCAGCATCAACATGAATGAATCTTTATCTTAAAAGATAATCATTAATAAAATATTGTATATATATCTAACCTTGATTATGATATTGAACGCACATTTTCTTAATGAAGTCAAGAACTTCTAAATTACAATCAATAGCCAGGATACTAAGAGCCATGGTTCTATAGGTCACGAAGAATGACAAAGGAAGTTAAAGGAAGCGAAAGAAAATAAGTTTAAAGAAAGCAAGAAGGAGAAAGGAACTTAAAGAAAGAAAAAAATATATAAGGTGATTTGTTAATTGAAATTGATTAAGGTTAGTTGTAAACAACAATTAATTCTTAAATTTTTAAAACATATCCCTCATTTTAATTACATCTCTAGTTCACACACTCGTATATAACATTAAAGAAATATAAATATAAAAAGTTTTATATATAAATAATTAACAATACTTTCTAAAAATAATAATAATATTTAATTTAAGGAATAATGTTTTAATAAATAGTTAAGTAAATAATTGTATAACTAATATTAGTTGTTAAGCATTTTTAATATTTTTTTATGTATAGTAAATATATAATAGTTTTATTTTATATAAATTTGTTTATTATATAAAATAAAATAATTAAGTATATTATTTATTTCATAATATAAAATCTATGTTGTGATAAAAAATTAATTATATAAAATCTACATACAAATAACCTAAGGTAGACAATTGTTTTTTTAATCGACTTGCAAATTTCTTCTTATTTTTTTATCACAATATTTTGATTTTCTTCCTTTATTTTTCAATTTTATATTATTTTTATATAAATTTTGTACTATGAATTTTAAATATGATTAAAAATAAAATAGAAAAATTACTTATATAAATTAAATGAGAAATCACGTCATGTATTATTATAATTATAGATAAACGTAGTCTGTAGATATATATTTATATTCGGAAACAAAATAACTGAAAAATATAATAACTGTACATTCAAAAAATAAAAGGAAAAAAATTTGTAACGATGGAATCAGTTAATTTAAGAAATATTACAACTAACATTTAAATAATAATGTAACAAAAAAAACTGAATTTTACAGCTGACCATCCAAATTAAATTAAAATTAATATTTTATGAATAAATCAAATTACTTATATTAATTAAATGAGAAATCACGTCATGTATTATTATAATTATAGATAAACGTAATCTGTAGATATATATTTATATTCGGAAACAAAATAACTGAAAAAATATAATAACTGTACATTCAAAAAATAAAAGGAAAAAAATTGTAACGATGGAATCAGTTAATTTAAGAAATATTACAACTAACATTTAAATAATAATGTAATAAAAAAAACCAAATTTTACAGCTGACCATTCAAATTAAATTAAAATTAATATTTTATGAATAAATCAAGAAAATAATAAAATATTGTAATGTGAGAAAACAATAAATAATATTTTAGAAGATTTGATGTGATTAATATAGTTGATTTTTGTCCGACTTACTAGAGAAAACTGAAATATTATCATATGTATGTTTTGATTTAATAGTTACTTATACAATTGTTAAAAAGGTTTATAAACTGAATTCATTTTAGTTGTTGTGAAGTTAACAAACAGCTGAAGAAGCTGGCAGTACTTATATCATATTTACACTTAAAAAGTATAACAGATCTGGAATGATACTCAAAAACAATTTAAAAATAAATCATAGAAAAGAAAACAAATAACAGATGGTAACATATAAATGGAAATTTGATCACACAATAAAACCATACATTCATGGTTAACTGTTTTGTCTTCATAAATGTAGATGGAGTCTCATATTTAACAAATTATTATTATTATAATTATATATATATATAAATCTAATATAAATCTAAAACTTTTACACTTAGCATCCAATTAAAAAATTATACAACAAAAGTACTAGTATACTTATACATTAGATTCTAAATTAATATTTAATTAAGTTAGAGACTGATTTAGAATCTAATGACATAGATTACTAAAATCCTAATAGCTAATGTTAGATACCAATTATCTTAACTTAATTAGTGACTAATTCAATCATTATTTTTATTTTATAGTTATTTAACAATTAAAATTAAAATTTAATTTAGTATCTATTTTGATCACAATTAACAACCATTTCATTTGATAACTAAAAATTTGTCTCTAAATACCTTTTTTCTTATAGTGTTTTATATCGAAACTAAATAGTGAAAGAATTTATTTTAAAAAAATTAAGAAGCAAAGTTATAAATAAAAGAAAATTTAAATGAAAAAAAATTACTTTTGCAAACATAAAAATATGTTTTATATTTTAACTATTTAAATAAAATTATCATATATGTATTATTTTCTGTCAACATTCCTTTTCAAAAGTGAAACAATTGATACATTGAAACAACATACATGCTACGCTATATATTTGAGGAAGAAATATTTCAGTGTATATGTTCATATTTAAGGTAAATATTAAAAAAAAAAAAAACATGAAGTGGTCAAATAACTATCTATTACTTTTTTTATGCAGGAAGAAAAAACAAAAAGAAAAGAATAACCTACAGCCTAAGGTGTATCATACACATTTTATCAAGTAACACCGATATGTGAGTGGATATGAGCATTCAGACTAAATCTTAAGCCTAATAATGGGAGATTCACCCAAGTAGGCGAATGTATCTGCATGTGGTTTACTGTAGTTGTGAACCAAGGACCACATATTTCTGCAGATTCAACTCGTTTAGCATAGCTTATTACAACTAATTTGCAATAATATATAGGTGGCGGATATTTTTAGAAACAACGGAAAATAATGTTTGAATGGTGCTTTATAAGTAAATACGCAGTCCATTTAATTATGTTATTAAAATAATGAGATGTTTTAAAGTATATTCTGTATAAATGATATATTATAAGTGTTTTTCATTTTTTATTATAATAATAAATAGTGTTAAAATTAATAAATAAAATTATTAACAATAACTAAAAATATCTCACTTTTGACGTTTCTTTAATTCAAAAATATTATTTCCACTTTAATTTTATTTTTTATTTTACTTTTAAATTTTTCATTTTTTATATTATTTAAATGAAACATAAATGTCTATAAAAGAAATCAAACTTCATTCTTATTTTTCAAAGTCTTTACCATGTTTATAAATAAAAAAACTAAGGTTAGCGTTTTTGTGTAAATTTAGTGATTTTTTTAAAGTTTAAATATATTCAAAGTTGTATAAGAGAGAGACATTGTTTTTAATTTAAAACTTTGAGATAAAAGGTTTGTTAGTTTTTTTCATATGTTATAATTTCCTCATTGAAACTCTTTTTAAACTCCTTTAAGTGTGAGTTTTTTATTATTGGTCTAATCTTCTTTTTAACTTCCTTGATTTATCATAATAGGACATGTTTATCTCTGTCTAAATACTAAGACAAACTATCATTATGATATTATTATATAGATTTTCTAGGAAGAGATATTAGAAAAATTCAATACTAATGAGTAATAAAACATAAAAAACTGTGTTTTAAGTGAATTTTGTACTCCATACATAATTGCATAATTTTGTTAGGAATTCCTTATTAATTAAAGATAAGATTAATTTATAGTATATAAGTAGGGTTAATCCTCACCTTACTAACGGGTTTGATGATGATGAATTAAATTTAAACTCACTTATTAATATGTTATCAAAGTCATCCTAGTAAGGTTTGTTGAGACTATTGTGTCACTCAAGTTATTATACTATCATCAAATCACCTATAAATATCTAGTTTCACACTTGAGATGTATATACCTCAATGTGAGATGAGTGTATTAGAGATTTCAAATTCTCTAAAGATAAAACCAATTTACAATATATAAGTGAAGACAATAATTATATATATATATATATATATATATATATATATATATATATATATATATATATATATATATATATATATATTTATTTATTTATGATAAGTTACTCTTAAACTCACTTATTAAAATAAAAAGATTTATAAGTATGTCCTGATTTAATATTTATTTGTGTGTTTACAAGTTTTCATCCTTATTATATAATATAAACTTAATAATATCCATAGAGCATAGATTGTAACTGTTCATAATCTCTTAATAAATATCCATAAAGTTCCTTATAACTTTTATTTGATCTCCACCATTCATACTTTTAATATTTGATCTTCATTTCTTAATAGTTCTGATGTTTAATCTCTATCGTTGATCATTTTGATATTTAATCCCCGTCATTGATGACAATATAATCTTTATAGAAACTTATATTTAACATTTTTTATATGGAGAGACATTGTTTCGATTATAAAAATTAAAATCGTTACTAATAATGCAATAGTGCCTTTAATTCAAAATCATTTTTTTCAATGACTTCGTCATGAGTAGTGAGGATTGGCTTGGGGGGTACTGATGATGGATTCCACCTTAAGTATTGAGGAGTTGCCCATGTTGATTACATGGAAGTGTGGAAGTTACTGATAACAAGTTGGAGATGTAAGGTTGTGAGTGTTGAGGAGGAGAGATTGCACCATTAATGAGTCGATGCAAATCACAAGTGATGAAAACGGTTCAAGCAGTCTGTTGACAAAAAAAAAGTCAAATATTCATTTGAGAGCATGAAGAAGAAGTAGAAAGGTTGATATTGAAACTTGAAAAGTTATTTTCTTTATATATGAAAGGTTGAATGAATGGACTATATATTAGCCTTAATAGATTTTTATTAAAGTACAATATTGAGTAATATATAAATGAAAAAGTAAAAAACAATTATAAGTATAAAAAATTGATATGAAAGTTATCACCACAATTTAATAAATGTCTCAAAATATATAAAGAGTTTTTGATAGTTGTGTGCTGTACCATGATTATTTGTAAACCTTAAGATGTCAAACCAAGTTAGATTTATAATTAAACCGATAAATTTATGTTTTTATTTGTAGGTGTGTTTTGGCATAAGAGGTTTTTCTTCCTATTACATATTTTCTAAAAAAAATAAAATCCCATGTATGCTTTCTGAGAAGGAAAAATTCTTAATAGTTTTAATATGACGACTTCTCAATTGGATTGGATAAACAGTAAAAAAGTGAAAGGAGACATGAGGAAATTTTGTATTAAATTTAATTGACATAACAATAAAAATTTGATAATGTTTTCATTTACCAAAATATCCTTAATTTAATTTTAAAAAATTATAAATATACATTAAATTTAAAAGATGATTAACTATAAAGTTATAATTTTATAAAACTAAAATAATATTTAAAGCTTATATTAAATTTAAAATTTAATATATTTAAATAATTAATTGCAAATCATGTTAAGTTTTTTTCAACATACCAATTAAAAAAGTTAAATTATAGTAAAAATTTTCCAAATGAAAAAACGAAGAGTGAAAGATTAAATTGAAAGAAAATTTAATAGTTATAATTACAACACACTTAACCTTTATCCCATCATTTTTTTTTTTTAAGTTCAACCATGTTAGGACATTATATTACTTTCTATTTATTACCTAACCTAAACAATTTATTTTTCATATAATTTGTTTGACATTTTTCTTAAAGTAGGAAAAATTATCATGAATAACTAAAAAAAGTTAAGAAATAGAAAAATTCTAAATTAATTTCGGATTAATTACATTCATATAATTTTATTTAAATTCATGCCTATCTCCTGTAAGAATACAGAGAACATGTGGTTTGAAATTAGTATTCTAATATTAATCTGTGGATTTTGAATGGAGTGCATGAAAAAATGTTTGCAGAATTTAGAAGGAGTACATAATATATTATACACCCCTTTAACATTGATTTTTCAGGCATTTATTTGAAATCAAAGAACAGATATTGAGATTACTCAAATTCCGATTTCAAATATATAAACTTCATATCATAAATTTATGCTATTTGAAAATTTATATCATAAAAAATTTGACCAAAAATATTAAAATAAATTAAAAATTATTATGATAAACTTTACTGAAACCTTTTATTATAATATATTAATTGGTTAATAGATAGATTATTAAAATTTTATTAAATAAATATGGATAAAATCTGTTTCACTTTTTTCATGCAAGGGTTTTAATACCTAAATTTATCCACATAAATTTCCCATCTTGCATCCATAATATTGATTTAGTAATAGAAAACATTAGGAAACAAGAAACAAAGAAATAATGAGGACATTGGAGATTTTGTCTCTGTTCCACCTGACTTTTCAGCCATTTTACTTTGCATTTAAAGCTGCATCAACCTTTATGAGTTCCATCCACTTTCTATACATTAGCGTTGAGTTCATACAAACATGGAAAATCACCTCATTTCCTCAAGCAGTAGAAATGTTGGGATGCACTTATGAGCTTGTGTAACTCTGCTTGCAGTATTAACAAATTCATATTTCAATTCGCGAGTAAATTTTCTTAATAATGTAATTCAAGTTACCATATATCATAGTAAAAATTGGGAAAAGCCTAAATATTTCTCAATTTTGCGGGTGTTCTGGAAAAAAGATTGAGTTCCTCTTTAACAATTCTAATTTGATAAACTATTAATTGACACTAGGTATTGAATTTTCTAATCAGACTATTAATAGTTTTTAACATAAAATATTGTTTTTAAAGGCGAAAGGGTACAGCAACAATGTTGTCTCTGTTCTTTATATTTGGAAAAATTAGAAAACTCTAAATCGGAACGATAAATATGCAATTTTGGGACCGACAGATTCATGGATGATAGCAAGATGATGGGCGTGTTTTTGGTATATGTCTACCTTTTCAAATTAAAATTTCATATTTATGGTTATATCTCTAAGTAAAATTTCTTATTTATCATCACCTCCGATATTTACATTCTGTTTGTACCTTTTTAAAATATAAAAATTAAAATAAATTAAACATAAAATTATTGAGATTTAAATGTTAAAAATTACACTTTTTTTTCTTCTTTTCAATATCTAATAACACTAAAAAAATTATATAAATTTAAAAATAAATTAAAAATGTGTTAATAATTAAAACAAAGATAAGTATGAGAACAAAAGTAAAGTAAACATATAAATTAATTATTGTTCTGGATCCAATTTTAAAAGTTAGTTGTTATTCATATTGCTATCAAGTCAGTTTGAATATTTATCATTAATTAATATCATAATAAGCTCCAACGAGTTTATTTATAATCGGATCTATCTAAGGCGATGAGGTGGGCTGAAATTAAGACTTTGAAAACATGTTAGCTGGAAAACCCAAAACATGTTGAAAATAGGAAGAAAATAATGAAAGGCTATATACGTGTGCAAAATAGGCACAGCATTGGTTCATTGGCATGGAATGAGAGGGAAAATCTTGCGTTGTCGTGATTGAAGGGAGTTGAGATAAATGTGGTGCAATCAGATACGAGATCTGTGTAATGTGAGGCCAAAAACCATTGCCTCAAGCTCATAATCTGTTATTTGTCAACCTTGCTATCATTATCCCACGATTTCGACGTTCCTATATAGTGACATCTGTCTAATCGGATAATTAAAGATTAAAAGACTCACCTTTTAAACCCAACTTTTCAACTTAATTTGAATAATGGCCAAGATTATGAAGAAGCAAAACAACTGGCCAACTTTCAACATGAACCCAAGTTAAGTAATTTTTCTCATTGAAAGTTATCAGTAACAATTTTGAAAATTAAATTTCATAACAATTCTTTCAATTAAAGTACGAACTTCACGTGGGAAACTTTAAGTCCTCTCATGTACTCTACCTTTGAATAAAAATAGAAAATAATCATAAACAAATCGACAGTGAAAAAAATACTGAAAATTTGCTGGTCCCTTAAAATCATTTTGAAGTACAAATGAGCTGGTAGATGACATAATACCACTCACCAAGGATTAGGATTACGTTTTCGGATGGAATTCGCATAACGAAATTCCGGGTCACATCAGGTTAAGGAGCCAGCAGTATTGAATGTTTGTATGGTGCGAATTAAATGTCTATCGATTAGTTTAGTTTTTTTTTCCCATATAAATAGTAAAAGTTAAGTAGAGCGTGCTTACACTATTTAATTATATTATATATATGGTAAAATATTGAATTTTAGCAATAATGTATTTTGTAACGTGCTTAACTTGAGGATATATATATTTTTTGGATTTTTTTTTTCAATATATTATATAGCATACTAATCTTATTTATGATATTATAATTGTTATTGAGAGTTTTTGTATATTACAAAAATTAAATATGATTTTATTGTCAATATGTCTCTTTATATATATACATTATATAATTGTTATTATTACTATTAAATAATGAATTCATTACCTTCTGTCAGCATTATTTTTACATCAAGCTTTCTGAAGTTCACTTTTGTTTTCTCACATTTTTGCTTTAAAAGTGATTTACTCCTATGTTGAAGGGAACCATTGATCATACTTTCTAACAAAGCTAGCTTGCAATGATATTTACCGGTCCTATCTGATGTCCTTAAAAAAAAAAAAAGATGGGTAAATCTTGAAGATAGTGGTAGTTATCTTTTTTTTCTTAATCCCTTTCCCTTCCTCGAATAACTATACCTGTCTAAGTCTTATCGATATCCTATTTATATATAGTCTTATGTAAATTACTGTACAACACTTTAACACGTTAGAACTGTTTTTGTAACATTTCAGACATCAAATCTCACACAAAATTACATTACCATTTATTTGGCACCCTCGAGAATGCTATAGTATTTGGTAGAGAATGGTTTAATTTATAAAATGATGAGTGGGTAAATTTGTTGGTTAAGAATTGGAATGAATATATTGGTGGCATAATTAGCCGTAAGAGGAAAGTTTGCGTTTGGAAAACCTGTTGATGGGGCATAAAGTGTTTGATAATGATATCCAACGGAGTGAAACAGGAAAACTCACGCGCAGCTTGCAGGTGCATGATTGTGATGTGATGATTGGCCATGATGTATTTTGACCGAGACACGTGTGCAGTTTATGTGAATGGCTCGTGCATAAGTAGAGGGTGGGATTACATGGATAAAATGTTTAGTCACGTGCCTCCCTGGGTGCCCAGCTGGGTTGCTCAAAGAACAGTGATTAGTTATCCGACCAGTTGCCAGCTGCACTCAACACTCAATCATATGCTACGCGGGAAATCAGAATTATTACCAAACCCCACTTCTCACAGAGGTTTTCTTCATTCATTTCATGATTCATTTTTGGGTTATAAATAAAATGTATTTTAAAATATAATGGTTTAATTTAATAGAGGGAATTTGGATATAGAAGTGAAGATATGGGAAATTGAAGTGGAGTTCCCGAAAGAGTGGGAAACGGGTTTGGGGGGTGGATGGAGCGAGTGAGTGTTATGTTATGTTGGACATTCTCTGGCATGGCACTGGAAAAGGACAAAGACGGCATTCATGATATCGAAGGTGAGGAAGTCCCATTCATCCTTTTTGATATAAAAATCGGTATCCTGAAAAGCAGATCGAAGGGCTTCCATTTTCAAGTTTTGGGATTGGAGGAATCTTTTTGCATTCCTCACATCACTTTATTGATGACCAAAAGCTTTGAAAGAGAGAGAGCCAAAGAGGCCACCGAAAAGCATGGATACCTTATCATGAAAGCAAGAAAAATAAGTCCCGATTTGACGGCCCAACCCACACGCACAAACGCATTCTCCCTTCTCCACACGCGCTCATTTGATTAATGTTACTAGAATTTTTCAAGCCTAGAGTAATAATTTACTGTGTACGGTGGTATTCTGCTTTTCCTTTAAAATATATCTTAGTTTTACTTTTGATTGGGTGAGTTGCATTGCCTTTTACTTTAATTTATAGGTGGAAATTCTTAAGTCAACTACATCTCATCATTTGGTCTTGTTTTTTGCAGGCAACACCTCATTTCCCACTTTGTCCACTTTACTAAAGTGTCATCAAATCCTCTTCTATATTATCCCCTATCATCCTCTCTTCTCTCCACCATGACCACCACCATGAAGGTGCATCACTTCACACGTGCATTATGGGAGCACGAACCTTTCCTCACCCTTGGCTGCAAGCGATTACGCCCTCTTGCTCCCAAGCTTCCCACCACCACCACCACCACCACCCCTTCTCTTCCTTTCGATCTCAAGAGCTTCATCAGACCAGAAAGTGGTCCCAGAAAACTAGTTTCCTCTCTCCACAATAACAAGGATCCACCTTCACCCCAAGGCCAGGTCCGTATTATTATCTAATTATCAGTATTATTACTGCCATATCCCATCATAGCCATGCATTAGTATTATAATTCACGTGCACGTATGCACGTACCACAGACTACTATATGTGATGCACATGCAATTAATTAATTTTAGGGACGAACCGTTCACAAAGTGGTTCAAGATGATTATTTTTTGTTAATTGTTTGTTGCTATGATGATTCATGCACAGGTTGAAACGCATCCAGGAGGGACGCGGTGGAATCCGACGCAAGAACAGATAGGTATATTGGAGATGCTGTACAAAGGAGGGACGAGAACTCCGAATGCTCAGCAGATAGAGCAGATCACGGTTCAGCTAGGAAAGTACGGAAAGATCGAAGGGAAGAATGTGTTCTATTGGTTTCAGAATCACAAAGCACGCGAGAGACAAAAGCAGAAGCGTAACAGCCTTGCCTTTTCTCATACTCCTCGAACTCCCACAATTCATACTGTTGTTACTTTAGAGACAACAAGGGTATGTATGCACCAACCTAGTAATCATACATACTGTGTCGTATACGAGATTTTGTTTTTAAAACAAAAGAAGTGGAATTAACTTAATGAATTGTTGCAGGGGGAAGTGGTAGATAGAGATGAGGAGGAAGGTAGTCCGTACAAAAAGAAGTGTAGGAGATGGGTATTTGATTGTTTGGAAGAGCAAAGCATGTCATCGTCATCACTGTGTGAAGAGGAGGAACACAGAACTCTGGAGCTTTTCCCATTGCACCCGGAAGGAAGATTAAGGGGTTTGAGAAATTGAACACTAATTCATGATTTTGCTTTGCTTTAGTTCCTTATCCAGCCAAGCTGATTGAATGAACGTGGTTTAATTTGCTTTACTTTTCTTTTTTCTTTGTATTGGGAAAGAAGAAAGACAAAGTTGTCTCTGATCTGTACTCTTCCACTTAATGCTATTCCTGACTTTGGAACCGAACCAAAGCGATTTGTCTCCCTTTATTTGTTGATTTCAGCTACGTGGTTGTGACTTTGAAAACATGGATCCTTTTGACTACAGGAACAAATAATTCAAACGAGCTTTTAGGTTAAAAGGAGGACGCACAAGTCCACGCACCTACTCCTTCTTAATTCTTCTTCTTCTTCCTAAGTCTATACTTTTTACTCTTCTAGTTTCAAAATTGAAAAAAACATTAGTGTCCTGTAGCTGAAATCTTATAAAATAATCACGTTAGATACTCCACTCACCCGTCATAAATCAGACTTTCATAAAGGAGGGCACATCAAGTACGTATCAAAGGGTACATTCATATATTCATTTTTTCACCATTGACATGCCAATTTCTTTTTACCACATAGTGCCTCGTAGGGCCATGAGAACCAGACATAGGAGGGAGAGGAAGACCAGCAATTTGAATGTTTAAGTCCGACCAGTTTCATCACGTGTACTGTGTATGCATATTCATAAAAAGAATAACCTTATCCTTGTAAGAATTTCGATCACATTCGTAATAATATATTTTTACAATATTTTTTTATTAAAATATATTTTTTTTAAATATATTTTAATAACGAAACATTCACAATCTAAAATATTTTTTATATGATAAATGTTTTTTTAGAGGATACCAAGCTATTATTTTTCTATAAAATATGAGCAGGGTCAAAGAAGGGTCTCGAAAGTCCTAGGCCTAAGGGGTAATTGCCTTTTCTTTAAACTAAACTAATTATACATAGTTGAGAACTAAACTAATTAATTAATGTTGGAGAGTCCGATAGAGTTAATTAAGCAATATAGAAAATATGTAATATTTTCATATAACTTCTAAGAATCCTTTATAATTAGGAGAATCATGTACTTGGCACTACTGTTCACCGTTTTTTCTATTAAAATGTTATATAATAATAAAATAATATATAAGATGGTAAATGAATGTATAATAAGAACTGTAGTGTCAATCTATCACTGTTCTTTTAAGTAATAATAGCTTGTTAGAGTTTGCACTTACTGTATCTTCATTCTGAAAATAAATCAATATCTTCAACGCCTGTACTTTAAACTTTTGATTATTAATATAATTTATTTCAGTTCGTTTTCAATAAATTTTTAAATTTTAGAATTTAATTAAGTAGAATAAATTTAGAATTTCATTAAATAAAAGAAATTAAAATTTGATTATATTCTGAATTGACTCAATATAAAAATCCTTAGTTAAATTATATATATATATATATATATATATATATATATATATATATATATATATATATATATATATATATATATATATATATATATTTGTGTGGAATCTTGTAATATTAACATTTATGCCAAAATATCCATGTCATAGATAATTCATTTATGTTTAAATATAGAGCCATAGATTTAATTAAAAAAATATTAGGGTAGAGGTAATGTAAACCCATCCCATATTCTGGATCATTGCCATTACTTTTTCTTATAAAATAAATTTCACGATTAGCCTTAATGATAAAAAAATAAATAAATCCTGTAAGTTCTATTGCCTGGAGAAGAGGATGGTTCTATGTTTACGATAAAGAAATGAAACGGACATCAATAAAAGAGAAAAATATAATTAATAAATTAATTAAGTCAGCAAAAGTGAAAGAACCACTTTCTAATTTGAATAATTTTAATTTATATAAATCATTTTATAGTCTTTCCGCGACCTTGAGACCTTTTCATGTTATGGATGTAAATTATAAGAGTCGGTAGACCTATATCACTAATTACTTAATTACTTTATGTATAAGGGTTTTGGGCACTCTGAAGTACTATTTTTTATTTAATTGATTTTTTGCCGTTAAAAAAAAGTTAAAGTTTATATCTAAGCATAAATAATATAATAAAAAAATTTAAAAGACAAAACATCTTTTCAAAATAATATATAGTGAGAAATGAATGATAAATTGCTGGTCCTAGTATTAAATTCGATTCCCTAAACAAGTTTGAATTCATAAAATAAAAGAAATATTAGTTAAAAAGTATCATAACAATATATTTATAATATAAATAAATAATTTTATTGATATTATAATTTTTACATTACACATTTAAAATAGTACAATATAGTAGGGTTATACATTTTCTAATTGGGTTGATTCGAGGTGCCAATACAATTCGCATATTTTTAAAGTACAGGTAGATAACATTTATAAACACTTTCTTGAATGACGCAATATTGAAATAAAATGTATAAATTACACCGTCGAATACCTTATCTTTTAAAGTACAATGATATGTTATGAAACAATGTCCCTTATTCAATGATGCTGTTCCAACAAAAGTTAAATTTTCTTTCTTTCTAATATAAAATATTACTTTAATTCTTTTACAAATTAAAAATATAAATGAAAATAAAATTTTAATTTTTTTTCATGTATTTCTTATTTAGAATAATGAAAATTCAACGTAATAATTAATGAATTATAAATCCACAAATTCAACTTAAAATTCTTTTACAAGTGATTACTATTTTCTCTCTAGAAATTATTCTTTATCATTTCATTTTCTGTTAAATATTCTAATAATTATCTAATTTATTAATTCGTGTGTATATATTATAAAGATGCAAAGAGTGGATAAACAGTAAATATAAAAGAACTGGGAAGTTAAATTCAGGATTGCACTCACCATTGACTGGCTGGTTCACAGCTATACAAGTCACAGGGTTCCGTATAAATACTTGCTCGGGGCATAACTTTTCCGATACAGTGATACACTTCATCCATTTCAAGTTGTGCTTGAATTGAAGCTATCACCGCATTCATTTTTTTCAGTTTTCAAGAAAAGAAAAAAAAAAAGATAATGGCGGAAGTTCCTGACAGAGATAGCAGTGAACCGACGTCTGGCGGTTACACGCCGTTGTACGTCGGGGATCTTGAGGAGAACGTCAAAGAAGATCAGCTCTTTGATCTCTTCAAAAGGGTTGGTGAAGTCGTTTCCGTTCGAATTTGCAGGGACTATCTCACTAAGAGGTCCCTTGGTTACGGCTACGTCAATTTCAGTAGAAGTCACGATGGTTGGTTTCTTCTTGCATTCATAGGATTAGTTGTTTATGTTCTTGGTTTGATAGGATTCGTCGCGTTTGCTCTTGCATGGATAGGATTGTTGGTTTTGTTCTTGCATTAATAATATTGTTTTTCTTAGGATTAATCTTTTTCATTCTTGCATGGAAAGGTGTAGCAGCTTTTGTTCTTGCTTTGATATGACTAATGGTGAATGTTGTTTTTATGACTGTTTTAACCTTCAATGCAAATGTTAACTACCATGCAGCCGTAAAAGCAATGGAGGAGCTAAATTTCACTCCGTTGAATGAGAGACGCATTAGGATATCGCCCTCTAATCGGGACTCCCGTGCTCGTAACAATGATGAAGCCAACGTTTTTATAAAGGTGTCTTTTACTGATTCTTCCCCCGTGATGAGTATTATTGAATCTTTTTCTGCTTGGCTATTGAGTCTTGCGATTTCTTGACTGATATGGTGCAGAATTTGGATAAGTCAATCGATCACAAGGCTCTATTCGATGTCTTTTCGTCTTTTGGGAATATTCTATCTTGCAAGGTTGCGACGGATGCTGCTGGCGAGTCTAAAGGCCATGGTTTTGTGCAGTTTGAGACGGAAGAATCTGCAAAAAAAGCGATTGAAAACTTAAACGGCATGCTGCTCAATGATAAACAGGTCTATGTGGGTCCTTTCGTGCGAAAGGAGGATAGAAAGAGTGTTTCTAGTGAGGAAAAGTTTAATAATATTTTTGTAAAAAACCTGTCAAGCACAATAACGGAAGCTGACCTGCAGAGAATTTTTGGAGAATATGGAGTTATTACTAGTGCTGTAGTGATGAAAGATGTATTTGGTCAATCAAAAGGTTTTGGTTTTGTCAATTTTGCAAATGCAGACGATGCTGCTAGAGCTCGGGACGCTCTTGATGGAAAGATTTTTAATGGTAAGGCGTGGTATGTTGGAAGAGCCATGAAAAAATCTGAAAGGGAGCTTCAACTGAAAGAGCAACATAACCAGAATAGGAATCCTGAGCAATGTACAAACTTGTATATAAAGAACTTGGATGATAGTATTGGTGATGCAGAACTAAACGAACTGTTCTCTGAGTATGGTGCAATAACCTCATCCAAGGTGTGTGAGTATGGTTCTTCCTTTTTGTTCGTATCTGCATTTGTCAAATCTTCATCGCCGTGAAGCGTGTTTTTTTCGCCTGACATGCACAGGTTATGAGAGATAACAATGGAATAAGTAAAGGATGTGGATTTGTTGCATATTCAAATCAGGAGGAAGCAGATCGGGCAGTAAGTAAATATTAGGGACTATCCTTTAATAACTGACTAGGAGGTTATTGCTCATACAAAATCTGTTGATACTCGTAGCTTGCATCGATGAATGGTCGAATAGTTGTTGGCAAACCTCTCTATGTTAACCCTGCAGAGAAAAAGGAAGATAGAAGAGTAAGGTTAGAGGTAATATACAACGCAACTACGCTTTATAATTATGTCGTGGTCATCTTTAGGAATAAAATTTCCTAAGTCCCATTCAGGTAATATTATTATTTACGTATGTTGTGCAGGCACGCTTTTCAAGTATTAGGGCTGCTCCGCCAGCTCCTTCTCTTGCACCTCAAATTCCAACGTACCCCACAGCGGATCCTGGGCTAGGACCACCAACTTTCTATAGGCAAATACGTCCAGCCTTCGTATCTCAAGTAATTAAGCTGATTTTCGATTTCAGTTTGATGATGTTATATTACTAGAAGACCTCCGTCATGTAATAAAATGTGAATTTAACCTTCTATATTACCTTGTAAATCCTCCACGGTTCAGTTGGTCTTTTAGGTTTTTGCTCGTGAATAATCTCCACAGACTGTAAGAATAGTCACATGTGTCTACATGTTATCATTTTTGAAGCAACTGCTGGCACTCCATTTATTGAAGAGTTTGTTTGTAACATAAAAGATCAGTTAAAGGATCTCCCTAAGAACCATTGACAGCTACTTCATAGCAAATGATATTTGTTATCTTATTAAGTATATTCTGTACTTCTGTTGTTGCAATATTAAATGAACATTTGATCTCCATTACAGGGTGGACTTGATTTCCACAAGCATCTTGCACGCGGAATGAGGCCAACTGGTCCTCCAATCCCAAGCTTCTTTGCAGTGGTTTCGCCTCCGCGCCCGTGGCCTCCTGTGCAACCGCTCATGATACCCCAACCGGTTTTATTCTGTATTCTTTGGTGATTGATTCCATTGTATTTGCCATTCTCTATTTCTGATGTGGTTACTTGTTGCTCTGGCTTTCAGATGCTTCCAAGGGGAAATTTCTATCAAGGTCCTCGTCACCCCAACGTGCAAACTATTGATCTGGCAGCACTGGCATCTGGTGAGGCAGTGGCACTTGAGGCCCTGGCCTCAGCCGTTGCCAATGCTACTCCTGAAATGCAGAGGATTGTAAGAGCTGTTTCTGGCATTGATTTCAACAAATTAGGGTTGAGTTGTAATTTTGTCATACCAACTCTCTTGTGAATGGTTTTGCAGCTGCTTGGTGAAGCTTTATACCCGTTAGTAGAAAATCTGGAGCCTGATGCAGCGTCAAAGGTTACTGGTATGCTTTTGGAGATGGACCAGCCTGAAGTGTTACATCTGATTGAGTCACCAGATGATCTCGCGGCAACAGTTGCGGGGGCCATGGATGCGTTGAGACAAGCTCAACAAGAGATGGATGATCAACTTGCTTCTCTGTCTCTGATCGGCGATCCATGGTCTTAGCTTCTCTATATCCTTGTTCAAATACTCACAGTTTTGTGCTTCTGGCTTTTTCTAGTAAGATTAAAACGCTAATTGTCTCCTCAATACTAATTAGCTTTATGACCGTCCTATTTTTGCCCAACTTCTTCTTTAAAATAAGAAGAGTAGATTTAATTTACCATGTTTCGTTTGTTTATGGTTAACTGAAACTTCAGAAGAAAAGGAAGAGAGGGGAACAAAGCAGTATTATGCCAAATTTTTTTTATCATATTTCTTCATATTAAAGAACAAAAAAATATGATTAAAATGATAATATATTAAGTTTGTGAATTAATTATATTTTTCTTCAGAGAATTCTACCTATCATCTCCTTTTTTTTTATACAATCTCACTACAAAGTTCCTTCCATACTGTTTTCAAAACAAAAACTTGTATAAAAGACCTTTTGAAACAAAAGTAGATAAGTACATTCTCATATTTCGTTCTGCAATCTCAAGCACAGCGAGTAAGAACCAAGAGGATCACTAACTACTGAAGTGAAATACTTTTTTTTTTTTTTTGGTTTTGTTTTTTTTTTAATTTAA
>Ga0209700_105730_pt1 | contig 20387 bp, 15 predicted proteins | sample SiratroredBW_FD_187528 | JGI IMG/M metagenome (GOLD analysis project Ga0209700, IMG submission 187528) | Root nodule microbial communities of legume samples collected from California, USA - Siratro red BW (SPAdes) (version 2) | ecosystem: Host-associated > Plants > Roots > Nodule | place: USA...
TGCCTGGTAGCCCCAGAGTCTACCACCCATTTGCTCACATTTGTCACAAGGTTTACTTGTGAAACGACCGCACAAATTGTATCTTCCCCTTCGGCTATATTTGCCTTAGGAGGATTGTCGTTCTTGACCCTATGTCTGCACTGAGGTGCATGGTGACCTGACCTTCCACAAACAAAGCAATTTCTCTTCTTCTTGAAGGTGGGTTTGGGTCCACTGGGACGGGAAAAATTAGATTTATTTTTCTTGTGATCAGGTTTTTTCTCGTACCTTTTCGGAGTTGGTCTGTCTTCTATCATATTTGCTTTTGCAGATAAAGCCTTAGCTCTTGCAGCAGCACACTCCTTCCGGTTGATGTCTTCAATGATGATGTGAGTGATAAGGTCTGGTAGCGACATCTGTTTATGTCTGTGCTTCAGCTGTTGTTTGTAGTCTATCTAGGACTGCGGAAGTTTCTCGATCAGAAGTTCCGAAACAAATTCATCAGGTAGAACAATATTCTCTGCTTTAATGTCTTCAAGTAGCTTGTGATATTCATTGATTTGAATCTTGATGTCCTTGTCCTCTATCATCTCCCAGCGGTAGTACTTTCCGATAACGAATCTTTGTCGGGCGACATCTTAGGCAGTGTATTTGAGAATAAGAGAATCCCAAATTTCCTTTGCTTCCTTGTAGGAGCAATACACATCGAACAGATCGTTAGATAACGCATTGAGCATGGTGTGACGACATACCTTATTTGCGTGAATCCAATCTTCAATTTGTTTCGCAGGCGAACTGGTGTCCGGTTTGGACGTCGTAAGTGCATAAGCAACTCCGTACATGTCTAACAGGGTAGACACGCGTTCCTGCCAGTGTCGGAAGTTTTAACCCGAGAAGACTTTAATCTTCGAAACATCCGTAAATGGCTTCGCAAAGATGGTTGACGTTCCGGAAGCACCATTTGACATCTCCGGCACAGTGTTGTTAAGCTCCACACCGTCAGCCATAAGTCCTTAAGATTGTTGTAAAGACGGCTGAAAAATTAATAAACTAACTTCCAGAGGCATGATAAAATATCACTATCCTTAAGAACTTATCCGCGATAAATGCGCAAGTCCCCCAGGATACAACAGGAACTTCTCAGTTGAAAACTGAGGATCTCAGAACTAGCAAGTTTGCTCTTTAGAGCAAAAATACCAAAGATATCTAAAGAAAGAATAAAGAGAGAGAAGAGAGAATATGAAGAAGAGAAAAAGAGAAGTAGAAGAACTCTTAGTGTTGTGTATTTTCGGAGTAAGGGGGCCCTCTATTTATAGAGGAGGAAAAGTGAGAGGTTTGGGCTGTGAAGGAGTAGTGGGAGAACGGTCTCCACCTTCCACACCAATAACAACCCCCAACGTTCATAAATTTGTTCCCAACGTTCATGAACCCCCCACGTTGAATGCTTCTAGATGTTGTAGCTGCCGGAAAAATCTCCACGTCTTTGGGCCGTTAGGGTTTACAAAATCGTTTTTGATTTTTAAAACAGATTTGCGATACTCTGTTTTCGCAACACTTGTCAGCTTGGTTATTTGTTGGCCTGACACTTGTCGGCCACTCTTGTAGGCCTAGGCACTTGTCGGCCTGGTTACTCATCAGCCTGGTTGCTTGTTGACCTGGGTACTTGTCGGCCTGGTTATTTGTCAACCTGGCACTTGTCGGCCACTCTTGTAGGCCCAGGCACTTGTCGGCCTAGTTACTCCTCAGCCTGGTTACTTGTCGGCCATACTTGTAGGCCCAGGCACTTGTCAGCCTGGTTACTTGTCGGCCTGGTTACTTGTTGGCCATACTTGTCACTGGCTATACGGTACACAAGCCTCCCAAGCTTGAGTAGTTGTTGAAGTACGAAGAGCTTCATAAGCAGTGTTGTCGGCTTGAGCTCTTTGGAGACTTGTCGGCCTGACACTTTGTCGGCCATTCTTGTAGTCCGAGACACTTTGTCGGCCATTCTTGTAGTCTGAGACACTTGTCGACCTGGTTACTCCTTAGCCTGATTACTTGTCAGCCATACTTATTACTGGTGATACGATCCAAGTTCCATTTTTTTTTGTTATTTGAACGTTGTGGAGAGGTCAATATGAAAGAAAATCTCAGGAAGGCAAGAAAAGGTGAATAGGACAAAAGAATAGAGGAAATAATCGGAAACTAAACTTTCGTGAAATCAATGGACAGGACAAAACAGAAGAAAAAAGTTAGACCACCGAGAATTTCAGGACCACAAAAAATGGCAACACAAGCAAGCAATCCCAAAAATGAAAGATAAGACAAACGAGAAACAACAGGAAATAAAGAGAATTAATTGATGAAATTTAAATATATGAATTACGAGTCAACTTATTTTATGAGAAATTTAACACCAATTTCAACCTAAATTTAAAATCTTCATACAATAAATTTCTAGATCTCTTATATATTATTCAGTTTTACCTAATATAAAACTTTCATCCCTTACATAGAAGTGAAACACGAAAAGAAGCCATTTAAGATACCAGGATCACGAATAGCAATTGAGCGAGCAAGCAAACGAAAGTAGACATAAGTATACGCTATAAATACCATTTGCACGTCTCATCTTTTATTTTTTTAATAGATGAATACACACATAGGATCGTATGCTTATTTATATATTAAAACATTAATTATTTAAAATAATGTCTTTTATTATTCATTAGCATTAAAACAGAAAACAATCGCAAATAAAAAAAAAGATAATCAGATAAAGGATGTATACCATTTAAAAATAAAGGTTTCGGTGTGTATAAAACTGTGAACAAAACAATTTCTGTTAAATATAATTTATTTTTAATTTTAATATATTGTTGATGTATAATATTATTAATTAATTTAAAATGATTTTAGATATAACTTTTATTGAATCACTAAAAAATAATAATTTTCAATAATATAATATTATTATCTAACTAGTAATTTAATTTCACATTTTTTCATCTTCACGTAGTGGCAACAAATAACATAAAATTAAGAAAATATTATTATAATAAACCAACTCCAATAAAATTTATCACAATAATAAATTTATAATGATTTTATTTTACGAATCATTTATACAAGAAAATACATACATCCTCATAAATTTAAGATGAATTTATTTATAAAAAATATTTATTAAATAATATTTAACAACATCTTTTAAAAAAAAACTTGAATTAAGTATCTCTTATCAAAAATTAACATTTAATTCATTTTAAGACTTAAATTGACAATAAACTTATAAGTCAAAGATCATGTTGAGTTCACTATAACCTACCTAAACTGTACATCTACCATTATGATGTATGTGAACTCTTTTACATCTTTTCATCCCCTCATTGGTCATGCAATTATGTTAAACTTTTTCATTTTTTCAGTTATTTTTAAAAACAGGATCAAATCTTTAATAACTTTCAAGAAACCAACTCTTGATATGAATAGTTAGATTTAAAAAGTTGGGTTCAAGAAGGAAATGAATTAAACTATCTCAGATTTTTGTCAAACCTAGAAAGATGCTAGAGAGAGGACGCAAAATGTACACAATTGATTTTATAATTTTATACTTCTTTAGTGTATCAAAGAGTTACATATAATTACTAAGTCACATTAGTCAAATTCATAATAAAATTGGAATTTTTACAAACATCCAACTAATACAATGAAAGCAAACAACTCAAGTAACATATGTTACTATATTGAATTTGGAAACCTATTGAATGACACTCTAAGAACTCAAAATAAATATAAAAAATGAAAACAATATCACTATCACTTGAAACAACATAAGCACAAAAAAAAAAAAAAAGGTGAAAATCTATGTTTCTATTTAAACATGGTATTGATATGAGGTTTTCACAAAAGAAAGTTTCAAGAACAATTTACCATTCAATTTGGACTCTCTCTCAATAATATAAAAGATTTCAATAACTTATTTTTAATCTTGTGTAAAATGATTTCAAAATAAGAAAGTTATATAAAATTTAATCTTCACTGTATTGTAAAATTAATCTATTAATTTGTTGTTTTAATATATTAAAATAGAAGAGTTCAAAGCCTTCAAAAAGCTTAAGAGATCTTAATATATTAAAAACTTGCTTTAACATATTAAAATAGAAATATGAGAACTACTCATGGTTCTAATAAATTAAAATGATTTCTATAATAATTCCAAATAAGATAGAAAACATTTTAATATTAAAAACATCTTTTAATCAATTAAAATACATTCTATCACCATGAATGACTCTAATTTATTGAAAAAGCTTTTTAAGTGCAATTATAATATCAAATCATGAAAGAAAACTTATAACAAATCCTAATCAATACAATACTATCTTAAGAACGCATCAAAGTCTTCATGATCATATCCAATCTTCAATTTCTTCAAGAGAAATATTGGATTCATTAAATACACCATAACTTAAATATGCATTCTTTTCTTTATTGCATTTCATAAAAAAAAAACTCATAAAACATAAATAATGTTGTGACAACAATTAAAAACGATAACTTATAACGAGTTTCACTCATCAAATCATGTTCAAATATAACTTGCATAAAACTAAGAAAATAAACTACAACTCTTATGAAGAGTTAAAGTTCTAAAAAATTTTGCTTAATTTACAAGTTCAAAATTCACAACTTTCACTAAAACTAACAATTTGATCTTTCATCACTAAAATTATCATAACTAGACTTCTATACATCATTTTTATTGGTTTCAAAATTATTTTAAAGCTAACACCTAAAATTACAACTTTTATAAAGACTAATCGAGATTATTTCTAGCTAACACCTAAAATTACAATTTTTATAAAGACTAATCGAGGTTATTTATGGAACCATGAAATCACTCACTTCTCACAAAATCATTAATTATCAAAAGTTTTTCTCAAATTATTCTTAAGTTTAATTTCATTTTAGCGAATTTTTATTTGTTAAGTGTATTCGTACCATTATATGTAAAAAAATTACAATTTAGGCGTATTCAAGTTCAAGAGATATAATTTGCTAAACAATATTTTCATACACCAAGGAAATTTATTCAAAACTTGATAATTTGTAGAATTTTTAAAACTCAAACTAAAAATCTAATAAATCATTCTATATGATAAGTTTAAAATAAAGTCACTTACAACCCTATTACTTAAAATATGCAGTTCAATCATTCTAACTTAAATTGATCATTTAAAATTCAGAACTATACTTACTTTCATTAAATCTAAATTTTTCTATCAACTGCCATATAATTTTTCTATTAAGCTAATAAACTCTAACAAGGATAATTCTATTTCCACATTTATAAGCAATCCAATCAATTTAGAATTCTCAAAACAAAATAACATTCTTAACGAATTCTTACTTCAGTACATAATACAATATTATTAAATCATTCACAAGAAATCTTTTAAATAAACATGCATCTAATTCAGCACGAGGCATTATTCCTAACCATTGTTATTCACTGCATTTTTACCATACCACATAATTTACTTTGTTACAAATAAACATCAATGAATGACTTTAAAACTAATTAAAGGGAAGAATTTTATAACAAACATTAATTTAACCAAAAGTAATATCACAGTTATTATTTCATACATCCAACCTTTAACTCTCGTACCAAAATCTTTCCTATTAATTGAAACATCAATGAAACACATTTTTACCTCATCATATAACTTACTTTCTTCTTACAACTTACTTTCTTACAAATAAACATCAATAAACCAACTTCAAAACATAACGTTAACCAAAAGTAATATTTGAGTTATTATTTTACACATGCAACCTTAACTCTCTTATTAAAATCTTTCCAGTTCCAAGTTTCACATTAACATATTATAGATAATCTTCCTTATCTAAAAATCTATCTTTTTAAAGAAATTCAAAAAATATTACTTTCAAACATGAAATTTAACCTAAAAAAGAATTCGATTAATAGTTATTATGCTTTCTCTTCCATTATGATAAATTTAGATTTTGAAAAGAATTATGAAATATACAGAGAAAAAATTTATTTTAGAAAAATAATTTCTTTTATAATATAAAGTTTGAATAATTAATTATTCTATTTATTCTTTTAACTTAAGCCATAAAATATTTAGACTTCGTACTCTTATTCTGAGGCAAAATAACTCAACTCTTACAATATTTATTATTATTTATTTTTAAAATATAAACAATGTTTTTAATCTTTTCAAATTTTAATATTTATAAAAGTTGAATGAATGTTTCAAATAACGTCGTTTTTAATATATACAAAGATTAAAATATATTATTTTGTATAGACATTAAAATTAACAACATATTTTTATCTTTAATTTTTTATATAAAAGTTAGGTAAACATTTCTTTATGTGCAAAACCGACAGAATTTAGGACGAAATTTTTTCTTTAAATTTTGAATGTGTAAAAGAATGTGATAAATAAATTTTTTATATAATCTGATAAATTAATTCATTAACTTTATAACTTACTAGCAGAAAAGTGCGTGTTCTGTTTTTATGAAAATAAAAAATAGAAAAATAAACATTATAACAGTTATTAAAATAAAAATATTAATAAAATAAGTTGATATAAGTTGAATTTTTTTTTTGACTAAAATAAATATACATGTGGGGTTATTTTCAAACTAATATTAATTATAATTTTCTCATAAAATGTTGACTAAACCATATTTTTTTGTTAATATCAATTAATTGTTTTTCATAGACTTCCACTAACGTATTTTTTTGATATAAGTAGAGGTTATTTAGTAGATGTTGATAAAATTATTTTATGATTTACACTATTAAATTTACTTATCGGTTAATATAGACTAACATTATTTATCCATGTTTCTTAAAGTTTTATAGATTAATTGTATAAATTTATTAATTTTTTTCAAATCAAGTTTATTTTGAACTTTTTAGTGTCTAATGACTTATTTTTAAATAGATGTCATTAATGTTAGGTTGTAGTTTTTGTACTTAATAATAATTAAATATTATATTTAAATAACAAAATTAAAATGTTAAAAGCTTGAATTATTTAAATAAAATATTTTTAAAAATAAATAATTTAAAATAAAAACAATTTAAATGTAATGTATTCAAAGTTTTATGTAAATGATAAAATAATGTAATGTTAAAAGATTAAATTCCTAATATTGCCTACCTATATAAAAGAAATGCAGAAGTAGTGACTTTGAGAGAATAGTGGTGGTTTCGGACAATCTAAGGGAAACAGTTGTTTGGAGGGTGTCTAACGGTATGTTTACAGCACTCGACACCTTTCAGACTATCACCGCAATCATCACTGGACATGATTCCGCAGGCTCCGTCACAGTACCTATCATTCGCGTTAGGGTTTCTGCTTTGCGCTACAATCCCTTTCGTTCAAGCCGAGTCGTCCACATGCTTGACGGTCTACAAGAACGGCGGTGCTCCGGCGGTGTTTCAGTCCCCAAAGTGCCCCCGCTGGAAGCTCTCCGACTACGATTCACCTCCCCAAACAACCGCGCGTTGCCAGATTGCGATGCTCCAAGGCCGCAGAAACTCTCAAGAGGACCGCGCTCTCTGCGTCCTCGATGTTCGCATTCCCTTCCCTGGTACGCTATTCTAACCACTCTCTCTCTCTTTTATTCCAGAAGCTTCTCTGAAGCATTTGTTGTAATTTTTTATTTCTCGCGGAGCAGGTGCTAACGGGATCAAGGAGGTTGCGGTTGGCATTGTGGCCGTTTTTGACGGTCATAACGGTGCAGAAGCTAGCGAGATGGCGTCGAAACTTTTGTTGGAGTATTTTGTTCTGCATACTTATTTTCTCCTCGATGCCGCCTTTTCTGTTATTTCGAAGACGTCAACGGAAACATTGCTTCACAAGAGAGACCGTGATCACGCAAACTTAGTGCATAGATGGAAGGAGATTCTAGGTTCAGAATGGCATGAACTGCATTTTGAAAGGTGCTTTGTCTCTTGTTTTAATTTTTGCTTATATCAATCGTTTTAAGTTGTTAAATCTGAAATAGCAATGTTCTTGTGGATGTTCTGAATGTCTAATTTAGTCACCTGTCAGTAGTATTCTCTTCTAACATTTGGTTTGGCTTTAGAGTTGTTTCCTTGGTTTACAAGTAAGTAAACTATGTGTTTCTAATCGCGTTTAAAAAGTTTACCTACCTTTTGTTTCTGTCATTTGTATGCCAATCTCAACTAGGAACAAATTTCCAGGTCGCAGAATACATTTTCTCCAAATTTTGATGATTCTTTTCACTTGGAAATTTTGAAGGAAGCGTTATTGAGAGCAGTCCATGACATTGATGCTAACTTTTCTGAGGTAATTTCGACTTTCTGCTCATTTTTGCAAAGCTTTATACGATACTTTCTTGTACTAGTTGTATTGACATCTTGAACTTGAACTATGAAGGAAGCCTCTAGAAATAATCTTCACTCTGGATCAACAGCTACCATTGTTTTGGTAGCGGATGATAAAATTTTGGTTGCCAATATTGGAGACTCTAAGGCCATCTTGTGCTCTGAAAAATTCCAGTCTCCCAGAGAGGCTAAAGGTGAGAAAGATTATGAAATGTAATTAAACTTTCAATTTTTAAGGTACAAGCTTATAATGGCTTAATTGAAATATTATATATTATTCTTTTGCACTTTTTGGTTGTTACAGGGCAACTAGCTTGCTTTTCATTTTGATGAAACTTGACTAAAAGGTTTGTAATTATTGTTCCTTGTGATTTGTAGACTTATTACTAAAGCTATATAGACAGAAAGAGCATGACGGTTCTGTTTCTGTGTGGGATCGTGAAAAGTACAAACTGGCTTCGTCCCATGGTCTCACTCATTTTGCAGTAAAGGAATTGACCAGTGATCATCATCCGGACCGAGATGATGAAAGAAATCGGGTGGAAACAGCTGGCGGTCAAGTTCAAAATTGGGGTGGTGTGCCTCGCATCAATGGTCAGCTGGCTATTACACGGGCTATTGGTGATGTACCCTTTAAAAGGTAGGTTCAGTGCAAATTCTTTATATAGTTCAAGCTTACAGCTAAAGCATGTGTGTATTAGCAACTTTGTATCATGTGCAAATGATTTTGGTTTGATGGTTCATATTGTGGAAATAACTTTGCCTGTGGTTTCGTAGCCAGTCTGAAGCTTAGGTGAAGGTGGGGGAGGGACCATGTTACTAGGCCATCCACTACCAACATAAAACTTGTTGAAATTGCAAATATAGTTCATATTGCGAATATAACATTTAAACCAGCTCTTTTTTCTGTATTAAAAATTAAAAACCGAAGTTTAGCAAGTAGGGGTGGGCCCATGCTGTTTATAGGCTTCAAGTCTAAGGTTCTGGTGTGATACTTGAGATTTCAGGATGACTGTTCTTCTGTAATCCAAATTTTTTACGTGGAATAATAATGCATTTCTTATAATGAATTGTCAACAGTTATGGTGTTATATCTGCACCAGAGGTGACTGATTGGCAGCCTCTCACTGCTAATGATAGCTATTTGGTGGTAGCATCAGATGGTGTATTTGAGAAGATGAGCTTGCAGGATGTTTGTGATTTGTTGTGGGAAGTGCACCGCTACAGTAACATGAAATCAGAGTGTACCCATACTTCCTACTCGTTGGCCGATTTAATTGTTAATAATGCCTTCAAAAAGGGCAGTATGGACAATGTGGCAGCCATTGTCATTCCTCTGGAGTCTGTCAAATCCTCTGCAAACTCGCTTAGGGGAAGTTATATTGGAAAGAGGGATGCAGGTTTCCCATTATTTGGTTTGCAGGAAACTTCCTTCAAAAGCTCAGGTATATGTTATGTGGGTCTAGGGTTTAATGAATGGTTTGGGTTAGAAAAGTAGGAAGGAAAACTGCATTTTCCACCATTTGTTGGGGAAAAAATTGAAAATGAAGAAATAAAACAGATAAAAAATATTCTTTTTGTTATATCCACAAATTTACCCATACACATTGCTTACTATTATAATAAAAGGATGTTTTATCATGTGAGTGTAACAATATGGTATTGTTTGGGTGAGAGAAGCAGGAAGGAAATTGCATTTTCAACCATATTTTCGGGAAAAAAATGGAAATGGAAGGAAGAATGTTCGGGTCTGCAAAACTTATTTTCTTGCTAAATTGACAAATTTAACCACATACCAAACTACTTGCTATTATGATAAAAGGATGTAAAAGTATTTAACATTGTTACATTTTCTTTCCTTTTCTCTCACTTTTCTTCCAAACTAAACAAGAAGAAAGGAAGGTCGAGTTCACTTTGTTACATTATTGTTTTTGGCAGCTTTTGAAACCTATGCTTCCTGTCTCTCATGTTTCGTATATTTCAGTGGGCTCCCCTATTTGTACCTTCATCTAGAAAAATCGTCCCATGTTTTTAGTTTTTTCATGTGGCTTCTCCCATCCTCACAAACTTTTGTACAACTTTTCTTGGACGAGTTTTTAGATTTCACAAACTACAATGGAGGTTAGTTTTTTTTTTTTTTAAAAAAAAAAAAAACAAGAAGACAAAAGATACAAAAAGCATGGCTGATAAGGTAACCTCCAAATTAAAAACTGAAAATAACTAAGGAAGAAGAGAAAATAAATGTAGTGAAGTGTTCCTAAACTCTAAACATATCTTAATGAAACCCAAATAGAAAGACCACGAGGCTTATACACCAAATAGAGGCCAAAACCTAATCCCAAATGAAGTGATGTACGTATGAGAGTTCCTGTCCAGACAAATGTTGTAGCTTATGAAGGGGTTAAAGCCTAATGTTGCTTATGGCTTGGCACCCTTTTCTTACCATTGATTCTATTAAGATCCATAATCTATAACAATATATAATAAGGATATTTCCATTTGGTCTATACATTTAGTATGCCTATTTTATCCTTCAATAAATATTAATCTTACAAATATGAGTGTTCAACTATTCAGAGAAACGATCACATCCACAAAACTATCATACATGTAGTTTTTATATCATTTTCTACCAGTTAACTGCACACCCTATTTTATTTATCTTCAACAACGAGTTCTCTAGATTCAATCGCAATCCACATGTAACTCAAAATGCAGACACACAGGCAGGTCATCGCCTTTGTTTTTGCTAGTAACAATAACAACAAAGCCTTATTCTATTAGGTGAGGTTGACTACATGGATCAACTACAATCATTGGGCTTGGTTAAAGACCAAATATTAGAGATTAGAGATATTATTCGCCATGAGCTATAATAGAACAATAAAATTTCCTTTGAGTTTGTTAGGTATTGGATCACAAGTTATCCTTAATGTCTTTTTCCATTTTAACTGGCTTGAATCTTGAATTTTACACCCTAAATAGAAAAGCATTTGTTTTGCCACTTTTAAACCAGAGATTTGGGCTATCTAAAGATATTTTCTTGGCACTAAAGTGACACAATCAATCAGTGTTATCATTTCACAAAGAAAGTATGCTCTTGATATTTAGGAGGAGATAGGCCTCGAAAATTGTAAGTCCATTAATAGTTCTATGGACTCAAATTAAAAGTTAATGAGAGACCAAGGTGAAATTTTCTTAGTCCCAGAGAGATATAGGAGGTTAGTAGGAAAACTCGTTTATCACAGTACAGCAAGACATGATCTTTCTTATCTAGTGGGAGTTCTGAGTCAATTTATGCAATATTCTCACATTAATAATTGGAATGTTGTGATTCACATTCTCAAATATGTAAAAGGGACCCCATGACATGGATTGTTGTATGAGAACAAGGGAAATTACAAACCTTGGACATTTTTATAACTGTGGATAAAGAATTATGTGGAGAAGAAAAACGCTGAAGGTAAGGAAAGACGATAGAAGTGACACTTTTGGGAGAACTTATATGATTTTAGTTATTATTTGACTGAGCTATGTATTATTATGCAGTTTAAAGCTCGTATCAGGTAATATTTTTGTAGTTGCTAATCACCAATGTTTTTGATTTTACTAAAGTTTAAATGCTAACCACTAAAAATGAATTCTCCTATGGGTGTGGATTTGTATATCTGTCACTCTTGATATTTGGTTATCTTTAGTTTGTGTTTAAATGTCTGAAGAAACTCTGACTGGCATGCAATAGCATATGACGTTACACACAAAAAACATGTATTGGCTGTATTTGCTTGCACTAAATTTTAGATGAAGTTTTACAAAGTTAACCTTTTCCTAATTAATAAATTTGATGTGCATTTGTATGCAACAAATTTCTTGCGTCATAAATAATTTCAATGTAGAAATTCAAATTAGCAATTTCATGGTATGTTCTGCGCTGATAACTTAAACAGTTGAAGTTATTTAATTTGGTTGTTCCTGTATGTAGCTTCGACTAATTTATTATTTTGGAACTTCCTCAGTTAATGGCATCTCGTCTGATCTTATGCACTTGGAGCACCCTCATCTGGTAGATACCAAGTTTGAGCGAATATTGGTATGGCCAAAAGCCATGGAAATTTATTATTGTCAATTTCTTCCATATTTTATCTGGTTTTCTCATAATATGTGCCCTAATGGAATTAATTGGTTATTCTGAAAAGACTGATAGAATTTTCAATTTATAAGATAATTGTGATGTGTGTCAAAGTATGAAGATTCTTATGCTGTGTTTCTTAAAATGTGATTGAGTCAGTTGTGGAGCTGTGATGTTGTTGTAGGAGGGGGGAACTTGGTGTTAAACTTGGGAATGCTTATATGTTTTCAATTGAATGAAGAGGACCAACCTGCTTTACTGGATTTCTTGGAATTTCAGCCATATTTTTTTCTGAGGGACATAAATAGTCTATCCTCTTGCCTAGTCACAAATCTGATCACCATGCTGTTGTGCAAACAGATGGGAAAAATTGCAACTAAAAGGGAGGGGTAATACTTTTTGGGTTAATTAACAGTTTTTACTTGGGGTGAGGAGGATATAAAATCTGCACCCTTCTATGAGACTAGAGTTTTTATTGACATAAGTTGATTTATCAATTTCTCACTCTTGGTGGTGAGATATGCTATATCATCTCACACAGTCGGACAAGGCTGATACTAGTTAAATACATTATCATTTTTAATTTTTTCCTTTTTAAGTTTGATTCTTAGAATTGAAATGCATATCGAGGTTGACCATAATTAAGGCAGCTTTCCAACATAAATCATTAGTTCATTTTAAAACAAAAAATATCAGCATCCAAATGATTGAATATATCAGGATTTATTGTATGCCAGGTTGAAGTAAAAGATGGTGATTTTAGCTGTTTTTATTTATCCGAAAATCTTGATGAACCGGAGGACTCCAAGCAGATTGCCAAAAAAACTGACTGGGATGACTATTTGTATGAACTACCCCCTCCTCTACCAAATGCCCTTCGTCATCATGCCAGTAAGCAAAGCTGTCTATTATCTAATTACATAGTCTTAGTGATTCAGAGGTTGTTCTCAATATTTTTCATTATGTTGCATTTTTTTATAGTTAAATTTTAGTTTATCTGTTGACAATCAAATGCTCTGGTTGGTTCCTTTTCAGCTTCAGGTGGTCCTGTAAATTTATACAATAACCAAAACTTTTGCTTTCACCTTGGTCCAACTCTTAATGAAGCTGAAGACCAATGCATAAATCCTGAAGGTTTTGCTAGTTTCCTTGGTCTTCTTGAATCAATTCCTTTAAATGATACTGATTCCAGTGATGGGTCTTCTGATTATTCAATGCCTAATTTGAGGTAAATTTATCTGATTTGAACCTATATGTTAATCCAGAGGACCATATAATTCCTCTTGTGAAAAGTTCACTTTTTTAATTTCATAAAATTTTGGAATTCTTTTGAATTTAATCTTATATGGAGGGTTAGTGTTGGAAATAGGAGAATTTAATGTTTATTATTGTTGGAGTTCTCCCATTGACTAGGGATGAGATACAAATCTTACCTTACAAATTGACTTATATGGTGAGGTTTGCATCCCGTTCCTAGTCGATGTGAGATCTCCAACACACCTCCTCACGCTGATAAATGAATATTTAGAGCGTAACATTAAATATTTGTGGGTGATCTAATAGAAGTCTAATAGTGGGTTACACATCAGCCTTAATGAACTTGACTAGAATAGGCTTTGAATGATTTTGATAGCATCTACAAATATCTAATCCTATGTTAGAGATGTTTATTCCTTGCCGTGAGGGGGTGTGTTGGAGGGTGGAGTGTAAACCTCACCTTACAAGTTGATTTTGGTTATTCATGAAGAGTATTGAATGTTGGTCAATGTGTATGGGTAGATAGTATCGAGGCATATTGCTTGTTTTGAATTTGTAATGTCCATTCAAAGACCAATTCGATTGTATTCCTCATGGCCTCATTTCCCAAATTTTTATAGAATATGTATGCTCTTCCTTGAAGACCAAGGTTGATAGAGCTCCTCTTGGTGCCATGTGTCAACCTTGATCTTCAAGCTTGTGTAAGAAGCTTTGGAAGACTTGCCCCGAATGATATTTGATGAGAAGCTCCAAGGAAGGTTGCGGAAGCTTTGCATGGATGAAATGGACTTGTAAGGGTGCGTGAAGATGGAAGAGTATGGAAGAAGCTTTGTGTGATGGAAGATGATGAACTAGTGGGAACAAGGAATTGATAGAGGTTGGACCAACTATAAAGGTGTCTTGGTTTGTAGCATTTCATTAAGGATTCAAGCTAAATTGTACAATGCCTACACACTTATTTATAGAAGGAGGAGAAGGAGAAGCTTGTAGGAGAAGCTCCCCAACCCTAGCGTGTGGAAGTAGCTTCTTACCCTAACCCTAGCTTATGCCCTAAGCTTCCAATAGGAATGTGACACGTGGATGAAGGTCCAAGGCATGCTAACCCTAACCCTGGCACGCCTAGGTCACGACTTTGGGTTTTTATTCTACTCCTAAAATTGAATGTATTTTTATGTTACAAGGCTTTATACAATTTTACAAATGTTAGGGAGTTAAAATTGTCAGTATCTTGGTTTCCATCTGTGCCTCAGACACCCATTGTTCCTCTATTTGCTTGGCCATGGATCTTGTGGTGGGACCTTGTCTAGGCCTTCTTCCATCAAAGGTGTAGCATGTTAAATTGCCTCTCAAAACCCTTGGTGGTGGGTGGTACGTGCATCAGTGTTGGATGGAACAAAAGCGTTGAAAAATGTTGTTGACTACATTGTATGAAAACACTGCATGGCATTGACTTTGAAATGAGTACACAATCCAATGGAGTGCATTTCCAAAGGAGATGTTCTTTCTGCTATCCATAGTCGCCATAGGTGGGGCATAACCATAAAGGTTTGCTTCCTTGGGCAACCGTTGGTCTTTTTTGAGGTTGAACATTAGTATGGCGTAGTTGTTGTGGTAATGGTCAGAGTAAACATATACAACAATGAAAGCTTCAATGCATGTGTACTACATAAGCCTTTGCAAAAATATTGTCATTTTGGGAGCGTTGTCTGTTTGTGGGTGGAATAAGTTAGCTGGTGGTGTGGCCTCTATATGACGATAATAACCGGTGCACGTATTGCTGGAACATGTGTACAATAATATCAACCCATTGCAATCACCTTCTATATAGAAAGTGTATAGTGTTTGCGGGTGATTGTGAAGGAAGTTAAGCTGTAGAGGAGAAAATAAGATGCCATGAAGCTAGTCATCGCCATGTAGTAAGACCACTTCTTTCGAAATTGGTGCTATGTCTTCTAGTCCTTTTATTTTTTAAATCCAAGTGTTTGAAGCTTGGGTATGAGACAATCGATAACCTCCTGACAAATAGTTTGAGCATGTAAACATATTTGATAGATCACCACATTCCGAGTATTCATTAAGGGTTTTGAGAGGTAATTTAACATGTTGTGCCTTGGTCATCAATGGAGAACATACATATTCTATAAAAATTTGGAAAATGAGGCAATGTGGGGGTACAATCTAGTTGGTCTTTGAACAGACTTGACCAATTCGAGCCTGGCTACTATCTATCCATACACATTGACCAACATTGAATAGTCTTAATAAAATCGATTTGTAAGGTGAGGTTTGCACTCCACCCTTAGTCGATGTGGAATCTCCAACAAACCCTTTTACGTTGAAGAATAAACATTTCGAGCATGTATTAGATATTTGTAGATGGTATTAGAGCTTATCATGGTAAAGTTCATTGGGTCCCACACCCAAGATGTTCATTCCTCGGTGTGAGGGGGTGTATCGGAGATCTCACATCGACTAGGAGTGGAGTTGTCTTACAAACCGGTTTTGTGAGATTGAATTAAGCATAAACGCACTTACTAAGAATTATCTTTCGAGATAGTTCAATGTATTGTAGAAGTTCTAATGTTTATTGATTTGTTGAAAATAGCAGTTGTTTTTTATTATGTTTCTAATTGTGAGTGTGATACTGTGTTTGACTTGTATTGGGTCTGATAGTGTTGTTGTTTCAGTTTGACAGTTGTTTTTTGTTATAAAAGTGGTACTGTTGGGTCTGTTTGTGTGTTGTTTCAGTTAGACAGTTCTTTTCTGTTACAGCAGTGGTACTGTTGGTTAGTATAGCTGTTCTGTTAGAAAGTTACAACTAACTTGTAACTGAGCTCTGTATATAGTCTTACTCTAACTCAGTCTTAGACTCATATTTGTATCTTTTACTCTTTTCGTAATAATAATTGGTTTCCTATTAATAATCATTCTTGCTATTAATAAATATATCTTCTAAGTTATACTCAAGCACGTTCTGAAATTTTCCTTTCACTTTTTTTTCAGTGTACTGTCATGATAGCCATTATGATTCACTTATTTTGTTCTTATGAATTTGATGTTTGCCAATGTTTCCCTTTGGCTGAGCAATTAAGCCAAATTGTGTTTCGGTGTATAGGTATGTGTTGAAGAAGAGTTTTGGACGTGGATCATTTGGTGAAGTATGGTTGGCTTTTCACTGGAGTTGTAATCAAGATAGTAATGCTACAAAAAGTAGCAGGGATGATACAAATACAAGCAGCGGCTCAACTGCTTCTGATTGTCAGAACGGTCCTTCTAACTACACCCTGTACATTTTGAAACGTGTAATGGTAATAAGTTTGAGTGATATAGAACTACTTTTACTGGCTTCAATGCATTAGGATCTGGTAGGCGTCTATGCATTGTGAGAATAGAGTTTAAACCTATTTTTCTTTTTTGTGAATCAACATAATTAACAAGCAATAAGTCTGCTGCCTTATTTATACAATTGATGGAAATCTGGTTGAAGGTTTCTTGAGAAGGGAGAACCTTACATTCAGGCTTCAAGATGAAACAAAGATTACACTAGTCAGGCTTCCTAGAAATGGTTTATTGGATGGTTCCTAGGTACTTTGTGGTTTGTTTTGGTTTTGGGTAGCCCCAGGGAAGATGGTATATGCTTCTAGACTAGCTTAGGGACGTTCTTTAATGATTTAGGATGAGTTTTGGTTAGCATTTTGGAGGGGTTCTTGGTGTAAATTTGTGGAAGCTATATTATGGAGAGAAGTTGTTCTAGGTTGTCCTTTTGGAAATCTAACAATGGGGTTATGTTGCAGATTTATAGAAGGTCGCAACAAGCTAGGTTAGGCGAATTATGAGTGAGATTTGGATGGTCTAAGGGTGGATAGCTGAAGCTATGGCTGAGAAAGGTGTGAAGGTGTTTCTTGTTTTTCTTGGAGAAACATGGAAGATAGATGCATATGATGAAAGAAAAGGGGATAAGGTAGGGTGATGATTACCTCATCAAATGTACACAACTATGGAAGTTGGCTATGACCCTTGAAGGTCCTTTGCACAGTTCTTGGTGGCTCCAAGAAGGCAAGAAAAAGAGAGTTCACTAGGGACAAGTCAACTAAGCAAGCAATACTCACTAAAGAAACACAAAAGAACGTTCAAAGAACTCAATTTGATTTCTATTTAATGGGTGATTTTACAAGGCATGTGTGGTCTTCTTTTATAGGACAAGGAGCCACGTCCTATCTACTCTAAATGGAGATGAGACTCCATTTTACACACAAATATCTAGGGTTAGCTATTCTAACTGAGGTTAGCTTTGTTCTAATATCCAAACAATTTATTCTAACCTATGCTTCGTTTCAAGATATATTTGTCATGTGGGGGACTCTGTACTATATTTTTTACCTATTTGTATCTCTAACATGTCTTCTTGTTACTTCTTCTCCAAACTCTTCTTTAATTGAAGATCCCATTTTCATGCTGGTATCAACAATGTATATTCCCGTAGTCCTTACTCTATATATTTCTGGAATACAGATAGACATTTCTCGAAATTCAGTCAGTGTCTTTGTGTTGATTACTTCACCTCAGAGGAAGCTGCTTGTTTAATTCTTTTAATCAGATAGTTCGCTTGTTCTCTTAAGCTTTTGCTGTATGCTGTAGATCTTCATGTAGCGCAGTACTCCATCCTTTTTTTCTTACTTTCTTTGTGTAAATTAGATGTGTTGTTTTAGTCTTACAAAGTTGTCACCAAAAAATGAAAACTGAACCTTCTAAGTAATTAATTTCATTATAATAAATTATCCTTTATATATGATATGTGTGATTCCTCTCCAGTCGTTTCGTATCTATTTTATTTGGTCTTCTCATCAATACAAATCTAATACTCCCTATTGTTTCTACTCCTTTCCCACTTTTCTCTTTTACAGCATATCTATTATTCATATTGATTGGAGCTTGTCTCTCATCTCCCCTCCCTTTTATTGAATTCGTCTCCTTTCTCACTTATAACTTTCACTTATCCAAACATGCCTTCCCTTACTTCAAACAGAACTTCAAATCCTTGTTATGTTTGGCCTCTTCTTTTTTTAACTTTCGTGCTCTAACAATAATTTGTTAATAAAAGCTTTTAATGATAAATATAAATCCCAATCAAAAGGAAAGATGCATGATTGGACTTTCTGCTTTGATTTTAATAGGAAAATCTGTTTTCAGGAGATACTATATATTTAATTATGCACTCGTAACCATGTAGCAAAAATAAATCTAAAATGAATTAAACAGGTGGAGAGGGGGTCAGCTGTTTACTTAAGTGGGCTAAGGGAGAAGTACTTCGGAGAAATTTTTTTAAATGCCTCTACATGTTTTGAAGATACACTATCGGCTGGAAAATCAAACTGTGTCTTGGAATCATCATCGCATTTTGGTCCTGAGAATTCATTTCCGAACCAATTTCGACCACGAAGAATCCCATATGAAGAAGGTTTGAACCATATTGCAAGATATGTGGAATCTTTTGAGTCTCAAGCAAACGAAATTTGGCTTGTATTTAGTTTTGAAGGTGTGTCATTGTCAAAACTTCTATATACTGTGGAAGATGCATATGGTACTGCTGAGCAAGAAAGACTTGAGCAAGCTAAACATGTTCAGATATTACGTCCATCAAAGTGGTGGCATTGGTTGAAAACAACACAAGAAGGGCAAGCAGAAATGCGCAACCTTATCTGGCAGCTGGTATGTCTTAAATGTAGTTTCTGGGACGTATTACCCTGATAGCCTTTCTGGTTCCCTGGTATTTAAATTACTTTGAAATCTATGCAGATATTAGATACCACATTTTTTCCAGGAAAAAGTAAAAGCCCATTACTATTCCCTAGGTGTACAGTTTTTTTTAATCCTGAGATTTCTCGTCATTTTTCTTTCTTTCTGTTTATGGTGCAGTATAAACCTGTGCTCAAGTTCTTGGTTGTTCACTTTGTGTTTAATATTAGAAATGGGTTAGCATGCAACTAGGGTTTATTAAGTATAGAATTTTCAGTTTGTCCCATTTTTTCGCATAATTCCTCGATCTCAAACCTTGATCTAAAAATCTAAAAACATTCATTATTCAAGTATCTTAAACTATAAGAGAGTTTTTGAGGTTCAGTATTTTGATATCTTCATTTCAATTAAGTTAAATAAATTTGATAGCTGTTGTCAACAAAAAAGGGCAAATGTTGTTTCCTGGTATGGCCATATTAAATTTCCCAGAATTTATTCTTGATTTTACCTTGTGCTGTATATTATTGACAACCTTCTTTTTCTAATCTTCGCAGTTATTAGCCCTCAAGTCTTGTCATGATCGCAACATCACACACAGAGATATTAAACCTGGTAAGACATTTGTTCTTCCTGCGAGATGTATGCCTATGCTGATAATTGAAGATTTGAATCTTATTTTATATTTTTTCTTTTCAAATGTGATTACAATTTATAGACTATTTACAACCTAATTGAGGAAAGAATAATCTGTAATCAAACCTAATCAAACCTGTAATTACAGTTATAAAAAACAAATCTTTCCTAATAAATAGAAAACGGAATCTGCCCTAATTATGGAATAATTATCTCCACAACACTCCCCCTCAAGCTGGTGAATGGATATCTATCATTCCCAGCTTGCAAGTA
>Ga0209700_105731_pt1 | contig 20383 bp, 6 predicted proteins | sample SiratroredBW_FD_187528 | JGI IMG/M metagenome (GOLD analysis project Ga0209700, IMG submission 187528) | Root nodule microbial communities of legume samples collected from California, USA - Siratro red BW (SPAdes) (version 2) | ecosystem: Host-associated > Plants > Roots > Nodule | place: USA...
TGTTTTTTTTTTTTTTTTTTTTTTTGTTTTTTTTTTTTTTTTTTTTTTTTTTTTTTACTTATGTTGGTTTCATTTTTTCTATGGTTCTGGTTATGTTTCTTTGGTTATTTTGGTTCTTTTTGGAGAATGGGTCTCGATTCTATAGGTCTCTAGATTTTTGGGGTTGTCTCATAGATCATGATACCATTTTGCTTTCTAAGCATTATCAATGAAGTTAAAAAGAACATTTGCCTAAATTCTTAATAATACTAGCAATATATGGAGATATGGTTGTTGGGCTGTTTCTTTTTTTGTGAGGCTTAAATCCATAATGTTTTTGTGTGTGAATGACACATAATACATAATTATAATTAGGGTAAAAAGCTAATTCTAAGTGTGTGCAACCGTGAGAGCATTGGTGTGTGGAGAAGTATGTGAGCAACCGCTTTGAAGAAAAAAAGAGAAAGGTAATTTGTAGCTACTTCCTATAGAAACCTTGTTGGTTGTTTTTGAAGATCCAATGGTAAAATCTTGTCTGATCGAGCTACAATTTTTATTGAAGATTCCTCACTCATATTTCTTCAATTTGAACGGTGTAATTGTCTACTGGAGGTCTATAGAAGTGTCAGGAATTTTGTGAAGAGCTACTGTTGTCTGCAGGACGTTCCTATTACTGTCAGTCTTTGTTGTTTCGTAAATCCAACGGTGAAATATTCTCCAATTGTTCTGAAATTTTTACAGGAGTTTTATCACTCACAGTTCATTGTTTTGGACGGTCAGATTTGAGATCGGAGTTGTAGTTTGTTTCCAGAAAATTCAAGAATGTTGTCTATTTTTCTAGTGACGAGATTCTTGAACTCTTCCTTTTTAATTTCAATTTGTTGATATTTTTGGGCCATTGTTTGTGACCGTTTTAAGGATTAGGAAGAGTTGTATTGATATGTTTTGTGATTAATTTTGTGAGACTCATTGTATCTTTCTTTTGGTATTAGTGGAGTATTTACTGTCTTGTGGGTTTTTTAATCTCTATTGAGAGGTTTTTCCCACGTTAATTATTGGTGTTGATTTATTCTTCTGTTTTCGACTGCATATTGATTTTGTTTAGATTGATTGATTGCGTTTAGGGTGTTTCTATATTGTTCTGATAAAAGTGAATCTTATTGCTTCTACTGCCTGACTCCCATCAATGGTTTTGGTAAAAATCTCTAAAGAAGTGTATTTGACAAGTTTAAAATACTGTAAAAATTATCTACATGGTAGGATAATCTTAAGTAAGGGTGATAAACCATTAACTCGTCTTAAAGTGTGCAAAAAGTTGGATTTTATATGAAAATATTTGGAATTTTAAAAAGTCATTCTATTTAGTAAAGGTTTTTATGAGTTTACTTTTACGTCTCTTGAATATATGAAAAGAGTTTTAATAGTTGGGTCATGGAACTTGACTTTTGTAATACTTAGAGTGTTTGCTTGAATTGAAGACTTCGTGTTGCATCTATGAAGTTAACTAAAGTATAGTGTTGGTGAGGATCTATGAGTTTTCTCTTAAGTATTAGTAATCAAAAGTTATTTGTTTTCATTATTAGAGAGATTGATACCACTCTTGCTCATGATGATTGTATTATGAACATTTTTAGAGGGTTCTTTGCAAGAGTTCTTATAGATGTTGATATGTTAACTAAACTACCTAACTATACTTTGGTTGAAAGACCAGGTTTTGCTTTCATTATGGATATGGAGTATGAAAATTTGTCACCTTTTTGCTCTTTTTGCTCTTTTTGTAGGATGATTGTGTTTTGGCTAATTGCAGAGGGCAAAAAGATAACGTTCAAATTCCTACTATTCAAGCTAAAGAAGGAATTCCTATCAAGCAAACAAAAAGAAAGATTCTAGTTCTGATGCTCTTAGAGAAGCTACTTTCCTTGAAAAATCTAAATTTGGTGCTATTCAAGAAGATGTTATGTATGAAAAATTTAATTCTGATGCTTTTCAAGAAGGTACTAGCCATGAAAAATCTGATTCTATTGTTTTTGTTAATAGGGGTTTTGACTTGGTTTGCAAATATGCCTTCTTTGGAGAGTATTCATGAATATGGTGAATTGTATATCTGATGAAGGTAATCAAGTTGTTGACATTTGAAATTTGCTATTAATGTTCAGATGGTTGAAAATGACCAGGTTTGTTCTAATACTAGGGTATGGGATATAGCTCAACCTAAGGTTTCTGAGTTGTATTTGCAAAATCAAACATTCTCAAATTGTTTGTGGTAATTATTTTATAACCATCGTGAGCTATAAGGATTATTAGAACAAAAATCCAACACCCTATAATTTTGATTAAGTGTTGAAAACCACATAGCATAAAACATGATCATGGACTGTTTATAAGACGAATGGTTTCAACAATAGATCATATAAGACACAAGTGTTTTGCCTGCCAGATGATATAACATTGTTTAGTCTTTCTTTACATTTGATAAAATGTGTACATATAAACACTACGTCCATATTCTAAGCTAACATCATATTACGTGAATATACATACATGTGCTTATTCTATGTTACAGGAATGTTTGTTACTTCCATCTGACTAAAGAGACTCATTCAAGTTCAAGTCCAAGTCAAAATCGAGATCTCTTGGAGCACGAGCTAAAGCTGCTTCCTTCAACAACTTCTTGACATAAAGAACATTTCAACTCTAGTTCAGCTATCTATCTTGTATACTGTGCACCTTTATCATGAATTGCTGCAAAAGGCTATGCTACCTAAAGAGATGAGTATTGTTAGCAATCAAGGATTTTAAGTAAAGAAGGAGTACATATAAAGTTGCATAGAGTGCATTTAATAAAAAAACTTCAAAAACTTGTTAGCATATATTTTACTTACAATGGCAAGTGCAACTCCTACAAATATAACAAGTAATAAATATCGTTATTTTACAAAAGGACTTGTGCAATACACAAAAATAATTATAATTATAATAAAATTAGACCAAAAAACAATTCCACAGTTTGAGTGTTTGTAAGAGAAAATAAATTATTCAAAAACAAATAAAATATTTTTTTAGATTTTTGTCAAATCTTAGATATCAAAAAATGGTTAAGGATAGATGATATAAATATTGTTAGGGTTAAACTTCACCATACCTCATTCTCATGCATAAAACAATTACCTTCTTACCTTCTGAATGTCAGTGTCAACCCACAACAATATATAAACATTAATTTCTTAGGTCAATGAGTCTAAGCTCCCCTATTAATGGTCAATTCCCATATAGAAAAGACTTGTTTTTGTCACAAGAGTTTAAGACAACAAATAAATCATGCTCTATTCCTAGATATTAGATTTCATTAGGTATTTTAATTCAAATCTTGATTACAAATGATATTTTTCAATATCTTAAGAATCAAAGTGTCAAGTCATGAATCAACATAATAGACGTTAAACATAGAATTAAAATACTGACATTGAAAGGAAAAGTCATATATATAAAATTAGTCTTCATTACATGGAGTTTGGTAGGTTACATCTAACCCCAACAACAATGGATTTAGTTCTTTATAGTCATGAGAACCCTATACATATAAGATGAACAGTGGAAGAAGAAGATGATTACACCGATGAACCCTAAAGCTACCTACAAGACTAACTCTTTCTCCTATCGGTCCATGTATCTAAACCCCTAACATCTAGACTCATTAAATAAAAAATTTACAACATCCGTGCTCGATCTAACTTCAGTTGTGTTAGGCTCAACTTTCCCTGTAGGGGTCCATGGCCCAACTCATGCCCGACTCAACTCCAATGGCACTGGGCACGACTTCGCTGCATAACTTCTCTTTTATGCATCCTCCTTCGTGGGCTTTAGTCCTTTTCCTTTGAATTCAGTGCTTCCTATTCACTTTTTAGGCAAAATAAGGAAAAATAGTGTAACTTTTCATTATTATACTCAAGTAATAAATTATTAATAAAAAACCTAATAAAATAAATAAATAAGGGTTCAAGTTGACAAAAAGTTGATTTCATGGTAAAAATTGGTTCTAAAATATGATAAAAATAAATGTTATTAAACTCCCCCAAACATAGAACCTTGCTTGTCCTCAAGCAAAGGTAGCTTGGCATAGATCAAAATTATTGACCAACAATGTAAGAACTCAAAGACAAACTCACACCATCACTTCAGATATCAGATATATATGCTCCGGCTCAAATCAATCACAGAAAGGAAGATGTTTCCCTATTAAGAATTCGTTATGGTGCTCACAATGTAAATATAACAGATGATATTGTGCAACATATTGGACAACTAAAGGTATCATGTCTCACCAAAATAAGTGTTTCACTCAAACACAATAGTGTCTCAATAGTATATGTGTCTCTCTTTTACCACTAATCTCCCACAATCTCACTTTTCTTTTCATTTTAAGAGTCAATTTTCAAAAGCATGTAACATCTAAAGAACATTTATTGGATTGTAATGTGGTTGGGCTAAGAAAGAAATTGGTTTTTCTAGATAATTAAAATACTTCAAGCAAAGAGAGCAATTTAATCAATTCAAAATCTCATAAATTTCTACTCTCTTTTATTTCAGAACCAGACTTTTATCACAATATTAACTTTTTGCCAACATTTATTCACAAAATATATATTTTTTATTTTACGTTATTGAAAGCATGAAAAATCTCTAACCTTTTATGAATTACACTTTGTATCCCCTTGCATAACTTCCTACAAACTTGAATCATATTAAGGATCATAATCTCCTTGGTCTCTCTACTCAAAGTGAGGTAGTCAATTCATTACTACAAGGGTAAAGGTTCAAGGATTAAAAAGAACTTCTTTTAAAACACAAAGGTTTTATCTTATGTAAACAAGGTTAACTATTTGGTTCAGGCTAAAATGAAATAACAAAAATTTGTCTTGATCATTTGTAAACGTGTAGATGAAGAAATTAGCAAAGAAACTCAAACAAAGTCAATTATGAGTAAAAGTGATAATACTTATTGTTGATCCCATTAGTTGCAACATCATATATGCCAAATACACTTTTCATCACAAAACACACAAGCAACCACAAACTAAATTATCAACAAAAACCACATAATCAACTCACAAATTTCAAGAAGCAACAAGACAAAATTTTCTCATTAGAAATGGGTAAAATTTTACTTCAAGTCATTATCAATTGCATCATAATTGACATATAGCCAAGTTACACAAAAAAAAAAACAAAACAAAAAACAAAAAATTTAAAATCAACTTACCCAGTAATCACCTAGATGTCGGTGAAAATTTGTTCATCCTCCTCAGCATCATCTCCTACATCATCATTTGTAGACTCACCCCCTCCACCAAAATGGTTTTGGTCCCCAGGGCAAGCAATATATGTTGTGAACTCCTCAATTGAATGCACATGGAAAGCTAATGGGCATCCCGATCCATATAATGAGAGTCCCTAAAGGGTGTCAATAACCATCGTCTAAGCCTTGCCGACCATGTGCAGGGAATCATCAAAATGTTGCATAGAAGCATCAAAATGCTCCCTGGTCAAAACGGTGGCCACTGGGGTCTTCTCGGTGGTGGTGCTAGTGTCACTGGCTCTTCTTCAGTCAGACAATATAACGAATGTAGTTCATGTCAATTGTCTAGTGAGGGTGCTCAAACAATGGGAGTGAGACATCCATTCTAACTAGAATGCACAAGTGAGTAATCAAAGAGGTATGTCCCAGACCAGTAGTTCATGGCATATTGACACATTGAAGTATCTCTTAGGCAATGTGTTTCCCCACATTCATCGTCCTACCAATCAGGGTGTTGAGCATAATCAAGGGTCTGCTCTCAGTGATGTTAGACACATGGGAGATTGGAGAGATCTTTGATTGAATGATGGTTACCCAAATCCTGGCTAGAGAGTTCAAGTTTATCCTCGTAATGAGGAGTGGTTGTTATTACCTGTTTCTAACAAAAGTTCCTCTTGGGGCACAAATAGTCTACTTAGTCTCCTAATAATCATTATCACATTTACCAATAGAGCATGTTGGCATGGTCGGTCTCCAAAGTGGTCCTCAAACCAATGAAAGAATTAATAATGGCAACATCAAAAGGAATTTTCTTGCCCCTCACTTAGCTGTGTATGTGGGGAACTCCTGTTCTTCAGTCATAAAATTTCCACTTTTTCCTAACCTCAGATTAACCTTTATGTCCATGATCAGTCTCCAATTTTCCACAAAGGTATGTTGCTTTTCATGCTATTTGGAGAGGAATTTCTTAGAATATAATTGTCCCTTCCTCTTATGGCCTCTAGAGAACTGTCCTTCCACATTCTTTTGTTTCTCAATCAGGAGGAAGACATCCTGAAAAATCAGTCCAAACAACCACCATAAAGAGAATAGGAGCAATTCAATTAGCATAATCAACTATTGGACATTATTCATAGCAAAGCAGAACACAAAAACACCAAAATTTCAAAATCTGCAAGAGCTTATCTGGGCTCAATGAAGTTGTGTCAAGCTTAGCGAACAAACCGTGTGATTCTGGCCAAGCGGGATCGAGCGCAATGAAATTGAGTAGAGCCTTGTTGTCACGAAACACGAAAAGCCTTCTCTCTGATTTTAGTAAATTACTTGTGTATTTCAGTAAACTGTTCTTTTCTATTTTCTGTTCTCTATTTTGTTTCAGTTGATTGTTCTTTGTCTAGAATTAATTGATTCTTTGTTATGCACTTCTGAATCACATTGTTGATTGTTTCAATAAAGAACTTTCATTCTACACTTTAATACTTTCCATCTTATGCGAAAATTTTTGAAAGTTCAATTCACCCCCCTCTTGAACTCGACCTAAATTTGTTTACAGAAACATGTTCGCTCTTGAAATAAAAAAAAAGCAAGTTAAATTGTGGAATTTGGTAATAGATGAAAGACAAAGACTATAATTCCAATGCCTAGGATTCAATAATCACTACCCAAACGACAATTAAAGCAAGAAAATTTAAACATACATGCATACCTAGTAGTGATTTTAAACGAAAATTGTGAATTGCAATGTAGCTTAGAGAGAGTTGAGAGAATGAGAAGGAGTGCAATGGATTGATTAGGGCAATATTAGAATGGGTCAAGAATGCCATGTGAACGGGGAGGTGTGGTTACTGAGGAAATGTGAGAATGACACAAACCGTCTAGGTTTTTGGGTTTAAAAACCAAAACTATTGACTCGCCCTGGGATTAACATGTGTTGGGTTAGGCTTGAATGCACTATAAAATAAAGTTATCATTCTTATCAAAGGATTTGTGCAATATAAAATAATAACTACAATTATAATAAGTTAAAATTTAGGAACAATTTCATAAATTAATGATAAGTGGAAAAATTAGAAAAATAATTAAAAGAATAATTTATGATTTTACCAACACTTGAATGCAGAAAAAGAATTAGCAATAATATGATCAACTTGTCACGATTAAGTTTCTCCAATCTTCACTCTCACTTAATAAAAATATTTTCTTTCTTTCCTATCATTAATCATTGTCAACCCACAAAATTACTCACCCCCAATGTCTCAACAGATGAATCTAAAATTATTTATTAACTGTCAATTGCTTGATCAATTATATAAATGAATCTTGCCTTCTCACAAGGATATTAAGACAAGGATTGAATCACGTTCTCTTCATAAGGGTTTAACCTAACCCCAACAATAGAGAATTTAGTTCCTCATAAACCTGAGGATACCAAACCTATAGAGTACTGAAATAAGAGGAAGAATCCACATAAAATCCTAAGACAACATTCCAAGACTGAATTTCAAGCTCCAATAGCCTAAGATGTCTAACTTTAATATGAGCAACTATTAAATAAACTTGCATTTTCAACGCTCACGCCTAGCTCAGGTCAGTTGTGTCGGGCGCCACTGGATTCTAATACTGTTTTAACTCTGGACCCAACCTGCATCGAGCCCATGTGATGTGCAGTGAACACATTTCTCTGGAATTCCTATCGGGTCCTCTCATGTTGGGTACAACTTTCCAACGTGAGACTTGACTTCTTTTACTTCAATCTTCTCTTTTCTATCACTCTTTCAGGTTTTCCATCTCTATCTTCTAATCCAATACTTTTTTGTTCAAAATTAACCCAAAATACAAAAATTACCAATTAAATTATTTTTCTAACTCTCATAATCAAATATTAACAAAATTCAAATAAAATTGAGAATTAAGAAGATTTTTAAGTATAGAGACAGTTGAATTTAGTCATAAAATAGCTCAATAATATCATGTAAATCAACTCTATCAAACTTTCCCAAACTTAGAACCTTGCTTGTCCCCAAGGAAAGGTAACTTGACACTGATAACAATTATTCCACAATGATACAATAACTCAAAACTAATTCACCAATCATATCGTAATTCAATCAAGCATGTTTCTCCTAATTTGAATTCATGAATGGACAATTATATGTTATCCATTCTCAGTTATGATAGTCTAATGTAACTCTAACAGGTAATGCATACAAGTTTTCACACAACTCGCCAAAAGTATTTCACTCAAGCATACTAAGATCTCAAGGTTAAGTTATCTGAAAGTCAATCACATAATAAAACAATCTAGAAATAATATATTGAACGAGAAGAAATAATTCATTCAAGAAAACAATTTTCCAGAAATGCAATCAATTATACAACAATCACAACTTACAGGAAACACTCAAATAGAATCAAGAACTGAAACAGTTAATTGATCAAATAAAAAAATAGTTTTAGAGAACATAATATAACACCAGCAGAATGAACAGTCAATTGAGAGCGATGGACAATTTATTGAGTGAGGGACGACAAATATAAAGGCGTTTAAGAGGAGAGAAAAAGAGAACAAGAACACCAAGATTTATACTGTTTCACCCTTCCTCAAGGGCTACGTCCAGTCTTTTTCCAACAAGCAAAGAGTTTCACTAAAAAGATCACCAAAATCAGTTCAATACAACACAAATACCCTTGCTCCCAGCAAGTCAACATTTCACCCAGCAACACACAGCCCACTACACACCATAACAGTTGTAAATCAGTGCAGAATCCTACTGCACCACCGAAACTACACACCCTATGCAATATGGGAACCAAACTTACTAATACAAATCACAAAACCTATGTAACTTGCAACCACACCGCTCACAATACAAGAATTATCAAGAGTAGTACTAAACTAGCAATACTTCTACACAAAATAGATTACAAAAGGATGAAAAATAGTGTAGAAGACTTAGCTCTGGTGCAGAACCAAGAATTGTACGAAACTCACTAATGCAAAGCTCCAAGATTAAGGTTCTTGAGGTTTTTCTTGAAGTAAATTGAATGTAACAAGTTCTCAAAGTGTACGCACATTTTTCTCTCTTAGAAAATCACAAAATGATCAGTCAAATGTCTTAGGTACTTATGAAAACACGTGCTCCCCCTTATATAAGAAAACTGGTTTTTTAAATCTGTCAAAAACTAAATCAATTGTCTCAATCATTCAATCGATTGATTTTTCTGTGACTTAGAAAAAATTCCAGTAAGTTGATTTCTAAAAAACAATTTACTGATTTGCTCTCAAAATATTTTTTTCAAAAAATCTATTAAACCTAATTTTAGAACCACTTAATCATTTGTAAAAAAAAAATAATTTTACGCGCATTCATTTGAACCCTTCCAAGTCCATAATGTCAAAACCTTCCCAAAACCTCAAAACTGTATTATTTCTCAAAGCCAATCCGAAAAACTACAACTCATTTTGGGAACTAAGCATGCATTTGTCGCTACTGTTGATGCATGGTAGCAATATGCCAAGCATTCCAACCACACCAAAAGCCAATGCGAAAACCAATGCTCATGTTGGAACTCCACATGCATTTGTCACGACTGTTTGATGCACATTGCTAAGTGTGTTAATGCCACCCTCAGGCCCATCAACCATCACCATAGCCCTTTCTGGTTCTGATGTTTGTCCCTTCATTCCTCTTTGGGTATTGCTCTGTGGTGCTGCCTTTGTTATCTTTGTTGTCTTTTCCATCAGGCCATTGCTTATGGCTATGGCTAACCATTCCCTGGAGGATGAGCCAGTGAAGGAGGTATACATATGCGTCACATTGACTCTGGTTTTGGCTTGTAGTTTTGTCGCGGATGCTATTGGAATCCATCCCTCTGTGGGGCTTTTGTGGGTGGTACTGTTATTCCCAAAGAAGTTTCTTTTCTGGGGTGTTGACGGAGAGGATATAAGACCTTGGATTTGGTCTTTTCTTGCCACTTTATTTTTGTGTCCAGTAGCTTGAAGACTAAGTTGACAACTTTAAGGGAGGAAAGTCTTTCTTGGGCAATGATAATGCTTGTTATATTCAGCGCTTGCTTTGGGAAGATGGTTGGCACTACTGTTTGTTTCATTACTATATAAGTAAATGGTGACTGAGCATCCCTTGTTTGAGTTCTGATTGGTATGGATGTTGTAAAGCCAGAGACTAATATCTGACTTTTTACCATGGAATTGAAACACGCATTAGGAGAAGTAGAACTTAAAGAAAGAATTGGAAATAGAGATTTGTACTTGGCAGAGAGGGAATAAATTTAATGCAAAGATGTGGAGTCGTTAATTGGCACTTAATTTAAAAAAAAGCGTAATACATCTTTGAGTGTTGTATAATTTTTTGAGTTATTAATAATAGCATGTGGTTGGGAAGAGGCAATGTCACATGGTTGTATTGCATGTTCAACTCAACTATGATTCTCCAATCATGAAAAAGGAATAAATTGACATAAGACAGAGGGTAGTGTGATTTTAGGCTTGGAATGCTTTGGGCACCAAAAAAATGGAATATAAAATAAGTATATGAATATGAAATAACGTGTAGGTGTAGGCTATTGCTAAATCATAAAGCCCATTTTTCATTTCTAGTATTTTTCATTTAGTTATCTCAAATTTTTTATTTGTTAATTACCATTTCAATTTCTTATGTCTATCATTTTTTTATAGATTTAAGGCTATTTCGTTTTGTTTTTTTTTTTTTTTTTTTTTTTTTTTTTTTTTTTTTTTTAGGTTTTTTTTTTTTTTTTTTTTTTTTTTCTCTTTTCTTTCTTTTCCTATATTTCCAATAAAATCTCATTTTTACTAAAAATATATTAAAGTTAAATTTTTCTCATACTTTATTTAAAAGAAATTTTGATTAAATCTGCAAAGGGTCGTACGCGTCATGCGGGATTTTATTTTAAATCTTTGGATTGAATTCCTAAATGATCGTTCGCGTCATGGGATTTAATTCGACAAGTTTTAATTTTATTTAGATTATCAAAAGGCAGAACGCGTCTACAATATTCATATTGAAATCAATTTCTAAAAAATATAAAAATACAAAAATTTCAAAAAAATATTAAATTCCCAAAATAACTCAAACTTTCTTTTAGAACTACGTATTCCCTGATTCTTCACCCATTGTGGATGTAGATACGTAGGAGCAAGGTCAATCCTTGTCGGGGCCTTTTATTTAAAAATTATTATTTTGTTTTTATTAGTTTTTCTATTATTTCTTTTGGGGAGAATAAGCATTTTATTAAACCAAACTCGGTTTAGTCATTCGATTAAAGGTACCGTCTTATGACGGGCATTGTGGGAGTATTAACACCTTCCCCACACGTAACTAACTCCCAAATCCGCTTTCACAGACTCGTTTTATCCTATTCCGATTTTTCCATGGTTATCCGTAAAAACTATGGTGGCGACTCCTTTTCTCTGATTTTCAAATCAAACCATTTTTTTTATTATTTCTTTTTTTCGGATTGCAGTCGTCCGCCGTCATGATCCAGGTCGCGACAATCACAAGAACTTTTATTGGCATGTAACTTGGCTAGGTTAAGAAGAAAAACTAGTTTTTCTAGATAATGAAAACACTTCAAGCAAAGAGAGCAATTATATCAATTAATAATTTCAAAAATTCTACTATGCTTTTATTTCAACCAATTATCAACTTTTTCTCCAAACTTATTTATTTCAACATCCCAACTTTTTATTTTTATTTTATTTCATCCAATTTTTTTAAGGGAAACACAACCTTTAACATTTTACAACCCTTTCTAAATTTTTCAGATATTCTCTCCTAAACTTAATTGATACTAAGTTCTTGATCTTTTTTCTCTCCTAACTTAAAGTAAGGTAGTCAAACAAAGTTAAAGTTTGAAGGTTGAAAAAAAAAATATATTTTTTAAAGGTAAGGGTAAAACGGTTTTATTCAACAAAAGGTTGGCTATTTGGCTCTAGCTAAAAATATAAACAAAAATGGCCTTAATCATTTGTTACATGTAATTGAATAATCAGTGATAATACTTACTTGGATGACTTTGAGGCTCAAAATCTCACCTGGTATAGGTTAATGTATCTCTAATCACACAATTACAAGAGAAATAACCACAACTTAAAAAGCTCTAGAATAATCTATCCTTTCACAAATTTTAATAAAATGTGTACATAATTTATCATAAATGATATTCAATTAGTCCAAATTATGTATCAGTGCTTTATACAGTTATCCCACCAAGTTTCCCAACAAAAACAAGACAAAGAAAAATAATAAAAAGGAAAAAAAAAACAAAATAAAAATTAGATTAAATTCATCCCTAAATATCACTTAACATTTGATCCTCTTCTTCTGGCTCAGCTCTGGCATCTTTATATGCTCTACCTCCCCATCCAAATTAGTCCTGGACTCCGAGCCAACCAACATAACTAGAAAACTCCTCAACGGAGGGTAAATGAAATTTTGTTGGATTCTGAGGTCCATGCAATGATAAATCTCTAAGGGTATCCATAATAATCTTCTAAGCCCTATACATAACATGCACTGAAGCATCAAAATGCTCCTTACTCAATATTGTCCCTGTGTGGACTTTCTGTCTTAGAGGTGGTGCAGATGCCACTGGACCCTCTCCTACCATACAATATCTATTGATCTAGTTTATATCCATAATCTGCTTGAGTTGTTCAGAAAGAGGAAGTGATACATCCACCCCAACTTCTTTGCACATATGTGTAATCAATGATGAATGTCCAAGGCAAGTTATGATGCCTGAAGTGTTAGCACACTGATATATCTCCCATGCATTATGTTTTCATATGTTCAAATTTTTACATACATAATGCAATAGAGAATATTTTATCTTACTTCAGTGATATGAGACACATGGGAAGTGGGGGAGATATTAGAATATGAATGTTACCCAGATCCTTGCCAGAGAATTCAAATTCGTCCTTTTGATATGCAAAGGTATCGATTGCCTATTCCTCACAAAAGTACCTCTAGGTAGACAGATGACTCTTTCAATGTCTTCTTAATCACAACCAATATTAATATAGTCTACATACTCACAGGGATTGTTTTCCTTATTAATTCCCAAGAAGGAATTGATGGTTGCAACATCATAAGGAACTATCTTCCCTCTCACATAGCTAGTATATGAGATGGTTGTATCCTTCTATACCATCATGGCATTTACATAAAACTCTTTGACCACTTCAATATTTCAGGCTCTAGGTGTGCCCTCATTCTTCTCGAGTTTCTTCTCCTCAATTATGCTTGTAATTCCACTGTTGAACCAAATTGTCTCTCACAAGCTGGGGAGAGGAATTTTTCTAAATATAGTTGGCCCTTTCTATTGTGACCCCTTGAGGATTCTCCCTCCACTTGTTTTTATTTCCTTGAGGCCATATGCCCAATTTAACAAACCCAAAATGTAGAGATAATCTTCTAATTAATATAATATCACAAATTCCAGTATTGGAAAAATTTTGAAAATTGGAAATATGAAGAACGACATTAGGCGCAATGTATCTGCATTGGGTGCAAAGAACATGATTCGTGTATTCTAGGTAACTGCGTCGGGCACAAAAAACATAAGCTTGGCGTAATGAACCAACAATTCAAAAAGTTTAATTTAAATCACATTAAAACCACTTCCAAACAGATTCAATGTTTAGTTCAATGCAATATAAACCAAATATATTCATAAAATCAACCAACATTATCAACTAAACTAACTATGCCTACTCAAAATCCCTATCTAAACCGAAATTTAAAGCAATAAACTTACCTCTTCAATGAACAATGCTCACATATGAGTTGAGTAAAGTGAAAAGCTTCAAATTTCACACTCACAAATTTTCCCTCTGTTGCTCATAGGGCCCTTGAATATTTTGAATGCACAAAATGAGTTTTAGGTTAAGTTAGACACCTTGTAGGTTTCAAACTCAGGTCAGGCTCAGGTTTTCTGTGCCCAGCATAACCCTAACTCGAGGCCATAGACCTCACCATGTGCCCAACACAGTAGAGTGTGCACCCTTCGCAATCTCATCAGAGAGTAAAACCTTTGAATTACGCCAGGCCCAACTACTTGAGCTGGGCGCAAGCATCGAAATTTTCATCTTACCTCCACTCTTAATTCACATTGATACATTACTCAAAATTAAATAAAACTACAAAAGTAAACAATCCAAAAAAAAAAAAAACTAAATAAAAACAATTGCTCAAGATAAACTCAAATAAAAACTAAAGAATTATGGGTTGCCTCCTAACAAGTACTTGTTTAACCTCTCGGGCATAACGCGTAACTTCCTCAAGTTTGAATAACTTTGGAAAGTAACATGTCCCGGTTACCATCTTTATCCCCCTGGAATATGGATTTTCTAACTCAATTCTTCCATCAGCTCTCACATTCTTAATCACCCAAAGATTTGAATTTTAGCTCTCCTTCTTGAAAAGATTTTTGCTCTTCGAGTCTCGAAATATGACAGGTTGGCCAGGTCTCATTCCTCATCCCTAAGCTTTGGATAAACTTTTTCAATGCTAAATAATTTTGGAAGATTATAATAATCTAATTCTCCAGGTTCCCTCTACTTTAGCTTGAAACATCTAACAATTTTCTTCCATACACCTACTTTGGTTGCCTTCCTTTTCAACACAGGATTGACTTTGATTCTCATTCATTCTTCTGGACTTCCAAAAACATCAAAAATTGTTTCATCATCCTATCTTCTCATCTTCAACTTTTCTTTCTCCACATCAATAACCACTTTGGTGGTTTTCATGAAAGGTCTTTCGAGGATTAAGGGCACATCCTTATCTTCATCTATTTCCATCACCACAAAATCAACTGGGAATGTAAACTCCCCTACCCTTACCAGCACATCTTCAATTATGCCATATAGATGCTTAACAAATTTGTCAAAAAGTTGTAACATCATTCTAGCACCAAATCCAACAATGCTTTGCTCACTCATGATTTTCCTATTGTCACTGGAATAGTAAAACTTTTAGGGGCACTAAGATCACTGCAATAGTAAGGACTTTTAGATTATTTCACTACACCCAGTTTCTAGCTCAATGATTTTTTCCTCAATAAACTTTCTCTTCTTTATAAGCATGTCCTTCATAAAACTAGCATACATACACATTCTCCAAAGCTTCTGAAAAAGGCATATTGATATCAAAGCTCAACCTTTAAAGAAACGAGTACTTGACAACGTTTAGAGAAACATATGGATGACACAACATATTCTTAAGATAATACTACTCATATTGTTGAACCCTTAGCGCTAGAAGTTGAAACATCTCAAACAATCACCTATATTGCCTCTAAATAAAGTCTTCCAAACAATCCTCTCCAACACCCTTCACTAAAACAAATTCCTTTGAACTCTTCCATCTTCAATTCTACCCTTAATCAAGCTTAATCAATTCATTCTTGATATTCTCTTTTTTCCTTAACCATCCTTGCAGTTGCCTGAAAAACAATCTCAAGAGTCACCTTTACAACTAACAATAGTGCCCTCAAAAGGCTATGTTACAACCCTCATTGAATTGCAAACAATAAAAACACACCTTACTCCATTGTATGTTTTAATATAGTATATTATGTCTCAAGTAGACATTTTTGAAGACGATTAACAACGATACAACATCGTGACCAAAACACAAGAGAGGAAAGGGTTGGGGTTAACAAAGAAGAAAGAAGTTGATGGTAATATTTAAACAAAGATTCAAGAAATACAATAGAAGTTGGTAACACCAACAAAACCACATAAGAAAAAATACAATTTTATATAAATTATATTTACTACCATTAAATTAGAATGTTTTATTAATAACTCTAGGACATGTCAAATCCCATGCATGCAAAAACAAGAACATTATTTTAGACCAAACAAATTTATCATCTTCTATATAAGAAGATGAGAGAAGAAAGATAGAGAACAACAAACACAATCAAATTTAGCTTCTAGAGCTTGTTGTGAAAGCCTACAGGGGTTTAATTTGAATAGAATATTGGGGCTTCAAGTTATCTAATGTTGTTAGATAACTTAAGGCAATAGCGGGAAGAAAAATTAAAAAATGTAGGATTGCAATAAGGTGTCATGAATAAATATTTGTTTTATACATAATTATTAGTTGGAAAGCTTCTATATCAATGTTAGACATGGTATTTTTTTCTCTATTCATATCTTATTTACCACTCATTCTTTTGGATGATGTTTTAAAGGTGATTTCCATGAAAACTATTATTCAGAAAAACGTTCAAAACACAATATAAATTAACCCCATTTTTTCCTGTATTCTTTTTTAATTTAAGAATATATTCGTTATTCTAGGGTGTTATGAGTACGGGATACGGTAGATGGATGTCAAAACCATATTCGTTATATAAGTCTTTTCAAGGATGTCCGCCACCTACGAGCTTTGTCGATACAAAGGAACTCGAAAAGGAATGCAAATTGCAAAAGTCCAGGCCCGGTTTAATTTGACATCATTACGTTTTAAAACATGGTTTGGACGTTACTTCTCAATGAAAAAATTGTTCAAAGCATCTTACAACCCGACAATCAAGATTTAAAAAGATAGGCCATTGAGATTGCGTGTCCATAATTAGATTATACAAATAATAAGCTTCTTGCTAATGAACAAGGCCACATCATTGGATACAAAGAAACGAGATTTCTTTATGCTTTAACAATAAGGTTTTTCCATATACTTAACAATATACACTAAACTAGAACGGGTGTAGAAGAATCCAACTTTTGAGACTAGATATCTCAAAAACTCCGTGGAATCTTCCGTTAATCTTTTGGGAAGCGGTTGTCTAGGATTCGTGGACACTATGACATGTTAGATGTCTAATTGATTCGACGTGAGGCTTTTCATACCAACTTTGTCCCAGATAGAGTTTCATTGATTAGTTTCGGCTGTTGACAACGGGTTATGGGTATGTACGTTGGATTGTAGGTTCCCGTGGTTCTAAATGTTTCTAATTAACCAGCGTGAAATGTCAAAAGTTTTACGACCTATTTCAGAAATCTTCATAATTTATCTTAGTTGTAAATATAAAATAAAATATTTTCATTTAATTATGACGATTATGATAATCATTATGGTTATGATCATATATTATATTTCGTCTACAACTCCTTACGAAAAAAATTAAGAGTGAAATTATGTACTTCTTTTAGAGTTTAATGAACTGACCATATAAATAATGCACTCATTGAAATAAAATTCTGCAATCAATTCTAGATATTTATATTATTCGTAAAAATACACCACACTGGATGTTCGTAACGTTTGGAAAAACCTATCTTTTCAAATCTTGATATCAAATTCTTATTAATGAAATCCTGTGCAAAACTTCTAAATATGAAGCCCTTGGCATATTAATCCCTTTTTCATTCATTGGAAATGGAGCACAGCTTTGTATAGGAATCCAACAAGGAATGAAATTTGCAAATTCAAACAAGTTACGAATAAAAGAGAGTCCAAGGATGGAAGAGTAAAATACATGGAAGATATACAGAATAGAATTAAAACACACAAATTACCCTTTGTAAAATGTCATCAACAAAAAGATGTAGCTGCTTCCCTGGTATCCCAAAGCTACAGAAACAGACTGAGGGAGTAACATATAGAAAAGCAACACAATACATTTAGCTTCAAGGGAACGAGTCATGCGGGAACTAAACAAATCCACACAGACCAGATAGAGAAGCATTGCATATGTTAATATCGCATCCAATAAATACTTCTACCACATGTCAAGGGTAAAAAATAAATTCAAATGACAATACAAAATACATTTTGTGAATTTTAGAAAATGCATGACAACTATGTAAAGAGCCTCAGAGATCTTGGTGGATAAGAATCATCAAATGGGCGATTCCCATCAAGAGTAGCAAATATCTTTAGTAACATCACCGGCTAACATAAAGAATGAAATATCTTTCGAAATAAATCTAATTAAACCCTAAACCCTAAACAATTACATACAAATTCATAGGTATAACCATTATAGCAGAAATCTAATAAGAACACAGAGCAATGAGTTCGAACGTGATGTTGTCAGTAGTAGCTGGTTGTTAAATCACATACAAAATCAGTGGGAATCCGTCTGATTTTATCATCATTCAACATCACATTCACGACCCAAAGACAAATCAAGAAAATCAATTTAAAATAAAAAACAAATAACCAATCATTCAAATTCTCAAAATATATTTATCTATCTTGTCACCGTGAAATCCTATCAAGAAAAAGGATACTCGGAGCTAAAGATAGACAACACGCATAGTAAACATATACATGTTTGTTAAAATAACTTCAATATAGCCTAACGATAGATTCATTGACATACCAAATCGACGTGCAACGAATTGCAATATTAGGCAGAAATCTCTAATTGAATAGAATGAAATTAAAGAAATAATTGAAATAGGGAAAGAAGATCGAAACCCTAGTTTTGTTGGACTCAGAGAGTTGCTTTCTGTGCTCAAAGACGAAACCTTAAAAAAGATCCATCTCATACAAGAGGTGTCAGAATATTCAAGCACTCTTCATCTTCGCCCAAATAAACGTCAGCGGGAAGCAAAACAACATTAAAATTAAGGCAGAAGCTGCATAAAGAAGAGAAGCAATCGAAACAGGGGCTAGTCGTAGAAGAGATTTCGGTTAGGGATCGTGGAATGAGAGAAGGGATTGCTCCTTTTATAGGCCTATTGTTAGGGTTTCCGTTTGTATTCTTGCTGTGTTAACAAATGGGCTTTAGCGGGCCGGGTCGAGAACGATCACTCCTTTGAGCCTCTTTAAAGTTTCATGTCCACTATTCATTTAAGATAGAATAGATTTTTAAATCGTTTTATTACTTTTAAAAGATAAAATACATTTAGCTTTTATAAAAATTTAATATATTATTCGTTTTAAATTTAGTAAAAGCAAGTGGTTTAGTTATTTATCAATGACTGGAAATATGAATTTACAATTTATATTTTGTTTTACAAAAATACATGTTAACAGCTGAATATTTTTTTGCCTATTTATCTATCTATATATATTATAAAAAAATTACTGCATGAAAAAGTGTCACATGAAATTACTACACTAGTTTTTTATCATCTAAATTTCATTAAATTCGTAAAATTATATAATATAATTATAGCAATCAAAGTGATTACAATGATTATATAATTTGATAAAATAAATCAATTAAATAATTAAATCTTACATGAATTATAGTAATATATTTGTATATTTAATAATAATAATAAAATTTATTTCTATATATATTATTATTTTATAATTGAGTGATATTGTATGAAACGCTTTCTATAATTCCTATAGAAATACATAATTAAATTAATTAAAGTAATATTACCACAATAATACTGGTTTAGAAAATTATTCCTCAAATACTATTCAACTTTATTTCTCCAACTAACATCATTCATTGTGTATAGCTAGAATTTTATTTCTGGAAAGCAGAATTCTCAATTCAAATTTTGCTATTTAGAAGTTTATACCCAATCAGAATTCGGGTTACTGGAACCGAATTCTGAAAAGGTTTTTTATTAAGTTTTATATATTTTTTTGTTTTAAAGTATAAAATTTTTTAATTTATGTGTGACTTTTTTATTTGAAAGATCTGAAAATATATAAAAATATTATAAATATTTTTTTTGTAGAATATGAGAAATTAATATTTTAAAAATCAAATTTTGACTATATAAATAATGTTTTAAAAAATTTAATTAAAAATTATGAGAATAAATTTAAAATTAGTTGTGAGATAAAAAATTAAACTATCTAAATATTTAATTTGATTTAAAGATAATAAAAATATTAAAATTTTGTGAATGTTTTTTGTTATCGAGAAACTAAAAATTTGAAATGAAGTTGGAAATGTTAAAAAAATTAAGTAGTGTAATTTATAGATTTAAAAATAGGTAAAAGTTTTTTTTTTTTTTTTGTTAAAAACATGAAGGAAAATACAAAAAATAAAATTGGAAGGATTTATTGTTTATTTTTAATTTATATCAAAAAGTTTATTTATAGATGTTTTGAAAAATTTAATTAAATGTAATTT
>Ga0209700_105732_pt1 | contig 20382 bp, 18 predicted proteins | sample SiratroredBW_FD_187528 | JGI IMG/M metagenome (GOLD analysis project Ga0209700, IMG submission 187528) | Root nodule microbial communities of legume samples collected from California, USA - Siratro red BW (SPAdes) (version 2) | ecosystem: Host-associated > Plants > Roots > Nodule | place: USA...
ATAGATTGAAGCAAGCACCTCGACAGTGGTATGAGAGGTTAAGCTATGAAAGAGGAAAAATAGATAAAACATTGTTTATTAAGAAAGCATGCAGTGACATTATAGTTTTTCAAGTTTGTGTTGATGACATAATCTTTGGATCCACTGATGAGAAACTGTGTGAGCAATTTGTAGCAGCTATGCAGGGAGAATTTGAAATGTCTATGATGCGAGAGCTTAACTACTTGCTAGGATTGCAATTCAAGCATGAGACTTTTCTAAATCAATCAAAATACCGCAGGGAGTTTCTAAAGAAACTTGAGATGGAAAATTGAAAGGAGGTTGCAGCACCAATTTCTACTAGATGCTATCTTGATGCAGATGACAATGGAGTCAGTGTAGAGTAGACCAAATATAGAGGATCGATTGGCTCACTCCTATATCTAACTGCAAGCAAGCCAAACAAAATGTTCAGTGTGTGTCTATGTGATAGATGTTAGTCAAAGCCCAAGGAATTACACTTCAATGCACCCAAATGAATTCTAAAATAATTGAAGGGTACTACTGAAGTTGGATTATGGTATCCAAGTGAGGTATCATTGAGTTTAGTTGGCTATTCAGATTCTGAATTTCCAAGTTGTAAATTGGATAGAAAAAACACTATTGCAACATGTCACTAGCTTGGATCAAGTCTAATTTCATGGCACAACAAGAAGCAAGCTTGTGTAGCAAGCTTAATCGAACTAGACTAGACCGAACCGGAACAAACCAGACCCAACCAAACTAAACCGGACCCAATCAAACCGAACCGTACCAGACCAAACCAAACCACACCACAATACATCAAACTGAATCGAACCAAAAAAACCAAAGTTGGACTTAACCGAACCAAACTGAACTAGCCCAAACCGTACCCAACCCAACCAAACTGGATCGATGAGACCCAATCGAACCGAGTTGAAACAAACCAAACCAAACCGGACTGAACCTTAAACCCTGAACCCTGAACTGGAAAGAACCCTAAACCCTAAACCCTGAAACCTGAAAAAAACCTAAACCCTGAACCCTACCAATCTAAACCAAACCAAATAAAACCACAATAAACCGAACGAACTGAACCACACTGAACTAAACTAGAACAAACCGGATCAAAGCAAACCGAACCAAACAAAAAGTAAACCAAACCCAAGTGAATCGCACCTAACCAACCAACCAAACCGAACCGGACCGGAGTGAACCAAACCAAACTAGAACAAATTGAACCGAACTCGACAAGAAAGGATAGGATCTGACCAAATTGGACCGAACCGTACCGAACCAAACCAAATAAAACAACAATTCAACGAATCGCACTGAACCAGGTTGGACTGTACTAGAACAAACTAGATCAGACCCAACCGAACTGAACCCGACCGAAACCAAACCAACCGAACCAAACAAAAAGTAAACCAAACCCAATCGAATCAGACCCAACCAAACTGAACCAGACCGGAGTGAACCAAACCAAATAAATACCATAAACTAGACCGAGCCGAACCAGACTAGACCAAACTAGAAACAACTTAACCAAACCAGACTTGACCAAATCGAAACAAACCAAACCAAAGGCATTCAAACCAAATCGTACCAGACCAAACCAAACCACACCATAATAAATCAAACTGAATCGAATCGAAACAACCAAAGCAGGACTTAAGTGAACCAAACTAAACTGGACCCTAGACCCTAGACCCTAGACCCTAAACCTTACACCCTACATCCTAGACACTGGACCCTAGACCCTAAACCCTAACCTCTAAACCATAAACCCTAAACCCTGCCGAAACGGACCCAACCAAACCGAATCGAACCAAATCAAACCTAGACCAGACCAAACCACAATAAGTTGAACTGAACAGGACCAGACCGAACAAAATCCGACTAGACCGGACTAGACAAGACCAAACCAAACCAAACTGAACCAGAACGGAACCAACCCAATCAAACCAAATGAAAAAGTAAACAAAATCCAACCGAACTATACCCAATCGGATCGAACCGAACCGAGACCAAACTAGACCAAACCAGACCGCACCATACCGAACCAAACCAAATAACACCACAATAAACCGAACCGCAATGAACTGGAACAAACCGGATCAGGCCCAACCGAACCAAACAAAAAGTAAACCAAACCCAGCCGAACCAAACCCAACCAAACCGAACCGGACCGAGGTGAACCAAACCAAACCAAAACACAATAAAGCAAATAGGATCAAGCCAAACTGGACCAAACTGAATTGGAAAGAACCTAACCGAACCGGACTGGATCGAATCAAAACAAACCAGACCCAACCGAACCAAACCGGACCCAATCAAACCGAACCATACTAGACCAAACCAAACCAAACCACACAACAATAAATAAAACCGAATCGAACCGAAAAACCGAAGCTGGACTTAACTGAACCAAACTGAACTAAACTGAACTGGGACAAACCGTACCCAACCGAACCAAAACGGATCGGACTAGACCCAATCGAACTGAGCTAAAACAAACTAAACAAAACCGATTTGAACCCTGAATCCTGAATTTAAAGAACCATGAACCATGAACCACGAACCTTGAACCCTAAAAAACCCCAAACCCTAAACCCAACCAATCTAAACCAAACCAAATAAAACCACAAGAAACCGAACCGGAGTGAACCACGTCAGACTAAACTGGAACAAACCGGATCATAGCAAACCGATCTGAACTCGACCAAAATCGAACCAACCAAACCAAACAGAAAGTAATCCTAACCCAACTGAATCGCACCCAACCAAACCGAACCGGATCGAGTGCAGCAAACCAAACTAAAACACAAAAAACCCAAGCGGACCGAGCTAGATCGAACTAAACCAGACCAGACTGAACTGGAAAGAACTTAACCGAACTGGACTAGACCAAACCGAAACAAACCACACCCAACCAAACCAAATCAGACCCAATCAAACTGAACCATGCCAGACCAAACCAAGCCGCACCACAATAAATCAAACCGAATCGAACCAAAAAAACCAAAGCTACGCTTAACTGAACCAAACTGAACTGGGACAAATTGTACCCAACCCAACCAAACCGGACCGGAATAGACCCAATCGAACCGAGCTACAACAAACTAAATCACACCGGATCGAACACTGAACCCTGAAGTGGAAAGAACCCTAAACCCTGAACCATGAACCTTGAACCCTGAAAACCGTAAACCCCGAACCTTACCAATCTAAACCAAACCAAATACAACCACAATAAATCGAATTGGAATGAACCACGCCGGACTAAACTGGAACAAACCAGATCAGAGCCAACCGATCTGAACCCAACCAAAACCAAACCAACTGAACCAAACAAAAGTAAACCTAACCCAACTGAATCGCACCCAACCAAATCGAACCAGACTGGACTGAAGCAAACCAAACTAAAACACAAAAAACCCAATGGGACCAAGCTAGACCGAACCGAACCAGACCAGACCGAACTGGAAAGAACTTAATCGAACCGGACTCGAGCAAACCGAAATAAACCACACCCAACCAAACCAAACCAGACCCAATCAAATTGAACCGTACCACACCAAACCAAACCAAACCAGACCCAATCAAATTGAACCGTACCACACCAAACCAAACCACACCACAATAAGTCAAACTGAATCAAACCGAAACAACCAAAGCTGGACATAACTGAACCGAACTAAACTGGACCATACTGTACCCAACCCAACCAAACCGAACCGGACCAAACCCAACTGAACCGAACTAAAACAAACTAAACCAAACTAGACTGAACCCTAAACCCAACACCCTGAACCCTCAACTTCGGACCTTGAACCCTGAACCATGAACCCTAAACACCAAACCCTAGAACCAACCAAAGGGAACCACACCAGAACCAACCCAACTGAACCAAACAAAATCTTACCGAACCAGGCCCAACCAAATCGAATTAGACCAAATCGGACAGAACCAAACCAAATCAAACCACAATAAATCAAACCGAACCGAACCAAGCTAGATTGAACTAGAACAAATCGGATCAAACCTAAGCGACCTGAACCAGACCAAAACCAAACCAACAGACCCAAATAGAAAGTAAACCAAACCCAACCAAACCGAACTCAACCAAATTGAAGCGAACGAAATCGAAACTAAACCAAACCAAACCACAATAAATGGAACTAAACTGGACCAGATCGGAAAGAATCCGACCAAACTAGACTGAATTGTATCGAAGCAAACCAAATAAGACCACAATAAACTGAACTGCACTGAACCAACCGAACTGAACCCGACTGAAACCAAACCAACTGAACCAAAAAAAAAAGCAAACCAAACCCAATCGAATCGGACCCAACCAATCGAACCAGACCGGAGTGAACCAAACCAAATCAAAATACCATAAACTAGATCGGACCAAACTGGATCAGACGAATTGGAGAGAACCTAAACAAATCGGATTGGACCAAACCGAAACAAACCAGACCCAACCAGACCAAATCGGACCCAATCAAACTGATTCGTACTAGAGTAAACCAAACCACACCACAATAAATCAAACCGAATTGAACCGAAAAAACCAAAGCTGGACTTAACCGAACCAAACTGAACTAGCCCAAACCGTACCCAACCCAACCAAACTGGATCGATGAGACCCAATCGAACCGAGTTGAAACAAACCAAACAAAACCGGACTGAACCCTAAACCCTGAACCCTGAACTGGAAAGAACCCTAAACCCTAAACCTTGAAACCTGAAAAAACCTAAACCCTGAACCCTACAAATCTAAACCAAACCAAATAAAACCACAATAAACCAAACAGACTGAACCACGCTGAACTAATCTTGAACAAACCGGATCAGAGCAAACCGAACCAAACAAAAAGTAAACCTAACCCAAGTGAATCGCACCTAACCAAACCAAATCCAACCAAACCGAACTGGACCGGAGTGAACCAAACCAAAAGAAATTGAATCGAACTGGACAAGAGCAGACAAAATCTGACCAAACTGGACCAAACCGTACCGAACCAAACCAAATAAAACCACAATTCAACGAACCACACTAAACTAGGCTGGACTGAACTGGAACAAACCGGTCAGACCCAACTGAACTGAACCCGACCGAAACCAAACCAACCGAACCAAATAAAAAGTAAACCAAACTCAACCGAATCGGACCCAACCAAACCGTATCGGACCGGAGTGAACCAGGATCGAACTGGATTAGACCGAACTGGAAAGAACCTAACCAAACCGGATTGGACCAAATCGAAACAAACCAGACCCAACCCAACCAAACCGGATCCAATCAAACTGAATCGTACCAGATCAAACCAAACCACACCACAACAAATCATACCGAATCGAACCGAAACAACTAAAGCTAGACTTAACCGAACCAAACTAAACTGGACCAGACCTAACCAAACCGAACTGAAATAAAATAAATAGAACCGTGAACCGTAAACTGTAAAGAAACCTGAACCCTAATCTATGAATCCTGAACCCTTAACCCTGAAGCCTGAACCCTAAAACACCTAAGACCCTAGATCGTGGACCCAGGACCCTAAATCCTAGACCATAAACCCTAAACCCTAAACCCTAACCCCTAACCCCTAAATCCTAAACCCTACCGAAATCGCAAAAGTTACAAATCAACACATGATGACTTGTTTTTGCACCCAAACCATCCCCACGTCATTTTCGGTCAGTTTATTGTTGTTTTCCATCAATATGGTAAAAAAAATGCTCAGAACAAAAGTAGAGGACCCTAAACACGAAAACCTGCCGAAAATGGAAACCAACCCAAGATAACTACATTTTTCAGCAAAATATTTTGCACATAATTTTCGGTCATTTTGTAGTTGTTTCCCATCATTACGACTCAAAAATATAACAGTTAAAAGTTTAAGTCATTTGGCACGAAAACTCGCAAAAGTTACAAACCAACACTTGATGACTTGTTTTTGCACCCAAACCATCAGCACATCATTTTCGATCATTTTATTGTTGTTTCCTATCAATATAGTTAAGAAATGCTCAGAACAAAAGTACAGTCCCCTTTGCACGATAACCTGCCAAAAATGGAAACCAACCCAAGATGACTATGTTTTTCACCCAAATATATTGCATATAATTTTCCGTACTTTTGTTGTTCTTACCCATGAACATAGCTAAAAATTATAACAGTTAAAAGTTTAAGTCATTTCGTACGAAAGCTCATAAAAGTTACAAACCAACACATGATGACTTGTTTTTAAACCCAAACCATCGACACATCATTCTCGGTCATTTTGTTGTTATTTCCCATCAATATGGTTAAAAAATGCTGAGAACAAAAATATAGGAGCCTAAACACGAAAACTTGTCAAAAATGGAAACCCACCCAAGATAACTACATTTTTCACCCAAATCTTTCGCATATAATTTTTGGTCATTTAGTTGTTGTTTCCCTTCAATATGGCTCAACAATATAACAATTAAAAGTTTTAGTCATTTGACATGAAAAATCGCAAAGGTTACAAACCAACACTTGATGACTTGTTTTTGCACCCAAACCATCTACACATCATTCTCAGTAATTTTATTGTTGTTTCCCCTCAATATGGTTAAAAAATGCTAAGAATAAAAGTACAGGACCTTAAACAAAAAAAAACCTGCCAAAAATGGAAACCAACCCAAGATAACGACATTTTTCACCCAAATATATTGCACATAATTTTCGGTCATTTTGTTGTTGTTTCCCATCAATACGGCTCAAAAATATAATAGTTAAAAGTTTAAGTCATTTGGTACGAAAACTCGCAAAGGTTACAAACCGACACATGATGACTTGTTTTTGCCCGCAAACCATTCACACATTATTTTCGGTCATTTTATTGTTGTTTCCCATCAATAGGGTTGAAAAATGCTCAGAACAAAACTAGAGGGACCTAAATACGAAAACCTGCCGAAAATGGAAACCAACCTAAGATAACTATATTTTTCAGCAAAACCTTTTGCACATAATTTTCGGTCATTTTGTAGTTGTTTCCCATCATTATGACTCAAAAATATATTAGTTAAAAGTTGAAGTCATTTGGCACGAAAACTCGCAAAAGTTACAAACCAACACTTGATCACTTGTTTTTGCACCCAAACCATCGGCACATCATTTTCGATCATTTTATTGTTGTTTCCTATCAATATGGTTAAGAAATGCTCAGAACAAAAGTACAGTCCCCTTTGCACGATAACCTGCCAAAAATGGAAACCAACCCAAGATGACTATGTTTTTCACCCAAATATATTGCATATAATTTTCCGTACTTTTGTTGTTCTTACCCATGAACATAGCTAAAAATTATAACAGTTAAAAGTTTAAGTCATTTCGTACGAAAGCTCGTAAAAGTTACAAACCAACACATGATGACTTGTTTTTAAACCCAAACCATCGACACATCATTCTCGGTCATTTTGTTGTTATTTCCCATCAATATGGTTAAAAAATGCTCAGAACAAAAATATAGGAGCCTAAACACGAAAACTTGTCAAAAATGGAAACCAACCCAAGATAACTACATTTTTCACCCAAATCTTTCGCACATAAATTTTGGTCATTTTGTTGTTGTTTCCCTTCAATATGGCTCAAAAATATAACGATCAAAAGTTTCGGTCATTTGACATGAAAAATTGTAAAGGTTACAAACCAACACTTGATGACTTGTTTTTGCACCCAAACCATCTCCACATCATTCTCGGTAATTTTATTGTTGTTTCCCCTCAATATGGTTAAAAAATGCTAAGAATAAAAGTACAGGACCTTAAACAAAAAAACCCTGCCAAAAATGGAAACCAACCCAAGATAACTACATATTTCAGCCAAATATATTGCACATAATTTTCGGTCATTTTGTTGTTGTTTCCTATCAATAGGGCTCAAAAATATAACAGTTAAAAGTTTAAGACATTTAGCACGAAAACTCGCAAAGGTTATAAACCAACACATGATGACTTGTTCTTGCCCGCAAACCATTCACAAATTATTTTCGGTCATTTTATTGTTGTTTCCCATCAATATGGTGAAAAAATGCTCAGAACAAAAGTAGAGGACTCGAAACACGAAAACCTGCCGAAAATGGAAACCAACCCAAGATAACTACATTTTTTAGCAAAATCTTTTGGACATAATTTTCGGTCATTTTGCAGTTGTTTCCCATCATTACGACTCAAAAATATAACAGTTAAAAGTTTAAGTCATGTGGCACGAAAACTCACAAAAGTTACAAACGAACACTTGATGACTTGTTATTGCACCCAAACCATCCGCACATCATTTTCGGTCATTTTATTGTTGTTTCCTATCAATATGGTTAAGAAATGCTCAGAATAAAAGTGCAGTCCCTTCTGCACGATAAACTGCCAAAAATGGAAACCAACCCAAGATGACTATGTTTTTCACCCAAATATACTGCATATAAGTTTCCGTACTTTTGTTGTTCTTTCCCATCAATATAGCTAAAAATTATAACAGTTAAAAGTTTAAGTCATTTCGTACGAAAGCTCGTAAAAGTTACAAACCAACACATGATGACTTGTTTTTGCACCCAAACCATCGACACATCATTCTCGGTCATTTTATTGTTATTTTCCATAAATATGGTTAAAAAATGCCCAGAACAAAAGTACAGGAGCCTAAACACGATAACTTGTCAAAAATGGAAACCGACCCAAGATAACTACATTTTTCACCCAAATCTTTTCGCATATAATTTTTGGTCATTTTGTTATTGTTTCCCTTCAATATGGCTAAAAAATATAACGATAAAAAGTTTCGGTCATTTGACACGAAAAATCGCAAAGGTTACAAACCAACACTTGATGACTTATTTTTGCACCCAAACCATCTGCACATCATTCTCGGTAATTTTATTGTTGTTTCCCCTCAATATGGTTAAAAAATGCTCACAACAAAAGTACAGGACCCTAAACATGAAAAGCTTCCAAAAATCGAAACCAACCCAAGATAACAATATTTTTCACCCAAATATATTGCACATAATTTTCGGTCATTTAGTTGTTGTTTCCCATCAATACGGCTCAAAAATATAAAGTTAAAAGTTTAAGTCATTCGGCACGAAACCTCGCAAAGGTTACAAACCAACACATAATGACTTGTTTTTGCCCGCAAACCATTCACACATTATTTTCGGTCATTTTATTGTTCTTTCCCATCAATATGGTGAAAAAAATGCTCAGAACAAAAGTACAGGACCCTAAACACAAAAACCTGCCGAAAATGGAAACCAACCCAAGATAACTACATTTTCCAGCAAAATGTTTTGCACATAAATTTCGGTCTTTTTGTTGTTGTTTCCCATCAATACGGCTAATAAATATAACAATTAAAAGTTTAAGTCAATTGGCACGAAAACTCAGAAAATTTACAAATCAACACATGATGACTTGTTTTTGCACCCAAACCGTCGACACACCATTTTCGGTCATTTTATTGTTGTTTCCCATCAATATGGTTAAAAAATGCTCAGAACAAAAGTACAGGACCCTAAACGTGAAAAGCTGCCAAAAATGGAAACGAACCCAAGATAACTTCATTTTTGACCCAAAGCTTTTGCACATAATTTTCAGTCATTTTGTTGTTGTTTCCCATCAATACGGATGAAAAATATAATAATTAAGAGTTTAAGTCATTTGCCATGAAAACTCGCAAAAATTACAAACCAACACATGATGACTTGTTGTTGAACGAAAATCATCCACATATCATTTTCTCTCATTTTATTTTGTTGTTTCCCATCAATATGGTTAAAAAAAGCTTAGAAGAAAAGTGCAGGACCCTAAACACGAAAAGCTGCAAAAAATGGAAACCAACCTAAGATAACTATATTTTTGACACAAATCTTTTGCACATAAATCTCGGTCATTTTGTTGTTGTTTCCCATCGATACGGCTAATAAAGATAATAGTTAACAGTTTAAGTCAATTGGCACGAAAACTCGCAAAATTTACAAATCAACACATGATAACTTGTTTTTGTACCCAAACCATTACCCATCATTTTCGGTCATTTTATTGTTGTTTCTATCAATATGGTTAAAAAATGCTCACAACAAAAGTACAGGACCCTAAACACGAAAAGCTGCTAAAAATGGAAACCAATCGAAGATAACAATATTTTTCACCCAAATATATTGCACATAATTTTCGGTCATTTAGTTGTTGTTTCCCATCAATACGGCTCAAAAATATAAAGTCAAAAGTTTAAGTCATTTGGCACGAAACCTCGCAAAGGTTACAAACCAACACATCATGACTTGTTCTTGCCCGCAAACCATTCACACATTATTTTCGGTCATTTTATTGTTCTTTCTCATCAATATGGTGAAAAAATGCTCAGAACAAAAGTACAGGACCCTAAACACGAAAACCTGCTAAAAATTGGAAACGAACCCAAGATAACTACGTATTTCAGCCGAATATATTACACATAATTTTCGGTCATTTTGTTGTTGTTTCTCATCAATAGGGCTCAAAAATATAATAGTTAACAGTTTAAGTCATTTGGGACGAAACCTCACAAAGGTTACAAACCAACACATGATGACTTGTTTTTTGCCCGCAAACCATTCACACATTATTTTCGGTCATTTTATTGTTCTTTCCCACCAATATGGTGAAAAAATGCTCAGAACAAAAGTACAGGACCGTAAACACGAAAACCTGCCGGAAATGGAAACCAACCCAAGATAACTACATTTTTCAGCAATATCTTTTGCACATAATTTTCGGTCATTTTATTGTTACTTCCCATCATTACGACTCAAAAATATAACAGTTAAAAGTTTAAGTCAATTGGTACAAAAACTCGCAAAAGTTACAAACCAACACCTGATGACTTGTTTTTGCACTCAAGCCATTCGTACATCATTTTCGGTCATTTTATTGTTGTTTCCCATCAATATGGTTAAAAAATGCTTTGAACAAAAGTACAGGAGCCTAAACACGAACAGCTGCTAAATATGAAAACCAACTCAAGATAACATCATTTTTCACCTAGATCTTTTGTACATAATTTTCGGTTATTTTGTTATCGTTTCCCATCAATACGGCTCAAAAATATTATAGTTAAAAGTTTTAGTCATTTGCTACAAAAACTCGCAAAAATTACAAACCAACACATGATGACTTGTTGTTGAACGAAAATCATTCGCATATCATTTTCTGTCATTTTATTTTGTTGTTTCCCATCAGTATGGTAAAAAAATGCTCAGAACTAAAGCGCAGGACCCTAAACACGAAAAGCTACCAAAAATAGAAGCCAACCTAAGATAACTACATTTTTTACCCAAATCTTTTGCACATAAATTTTGGTCATTTTGTTGTTGTTTCCCATCAATACGGCTAATAAATATAACAATTAAAAGTCTAAGTCAATTGGCACGAAAACTCACAAAATTTAAAAATCAACACATGATGACTTGTTTTTGCACCCAAACCGTCGACACACCATTTTCGGTCATTTTATTGTTGTTTCCCATCAATATGGTTACAAAATGCTAACAACAAAAGTACAGGACCCTAAACACGAAAAGCTGCCAAAAATGGAAACCAACCCAAGATAACTTCATTTTTGACCCAAAGCTTTTGCACATAATTTTCTGTCCTTTTGTTGTTGTTTCCCATCAATACGGCTAAAAAATATAATAGTTAAAAGTTTAAGTCATTTGCCACGAAAACTCGCAAAATTTACAAATCAACACATGATGACTTGTTGTTGAACGAAAACCATCCGCGTATCATTTTCTGTCATTTTATTTTGTTGTTTCCCATCAATATGGTTAAAAAATGCTCACAACAAAAGTACAGGACCCTAAACACGAAAAGCTGCTAAAAATGGAAACCAACCCAAGATAACAATATTTTTCACCCCAATATATTGCACATAACTTTTGGTCATTTAGTTATTGTTTCCCATTAATACGGCTCAAAAATATAAAGTTAAAAGTTTAAGTCATTTGGCACGAAACCTCGCAAAGGTTACAAACCAACACATGATGACTTGTTTTTGCACGCAAACCATTCACACATTACTTTTGGTCACTTTATTGTTCTTTCCCATCAATATGGTGAAAAAATGCTCAGAACAAAAGTACAGGACCCTAAACACGAAAACCTACCGAAAATGGAAACCAACCCAAGATAACTACATTTTCTAGCAAAATCTTTTGCACATAATTTTCTGTCATTTTGTTGTTGCTTCCCATTATTACGACTGAAAAATATAACAAAGAAAAGTTTAAGTCAATTGGCACGAAAACTCGAAAAATTTACAAATCAACACATGATGACTTGTTTTTGTACCCAAACCATCAACACATCATATTCGGTCATTTTATTGTTGTTTCCCATCAATATGGTTAAAAAGTGCTCATAACAAAAGTACAGGACCCTAAACACGAAAAGTTGCCAAAAATGGAAACCAACCCAAGGTAACTTCATTTTTCACCCAAATCTTTTGCACATAATTTTCGGTCATTTTGTTATTTCCCATCAATACGGCTCAAAAATATATTTGTTAAAAGTTTAAGTCATTTGCCACGAAAACTCGTAAAAATTACAAACTAACACATGATGACTTGTTGTCGAACGAAAACCATCCGCATATAAGTTTCTGTCATTTTATTTTGTTGTTTCCCATCAATACGGTTAAAATATGTTCAAAATAAAAGTGCAGGACCCTAAACACGAAACGCTGCCAAAAATGGAAACCAACCTAACATAACTACATTTTTTACCTAAATCTTTTGCACATAAATTTCGGTCATTTTGTTCTTGTTTCCACTCAATACGACTAATAAATATAACAATTAAAATTTTAAGTCAATTGGCACGAAAACTCGCAAAATTTACAAGTCAACATATGATGACTTGTTTTTGCACCAAAACCATCGACACATCATTTTCGGACATTTTATTGTTGTTTCCCATCAATATGGTTAAAACATGCTCAGAACAAAAGCGCAGGACCCTAAACACGAAAAGCTGCCAAAAATGGAAACCAACCTAAGATAACTATATTTTTGACACAAATCTTTTGCACATAAATCTCGGTCATTTTGTTGTTGTTTCCCATCGATACGACTAATAAAGATAACAGTTAAAAGTTTAAGTCAATTGGCACGGAAACTCGCAAAATATACAAATCGACACATGATGACTTATTTTTGTACCCAAACCATCGACATATCATTTTCGGTCATTTTATTGTTGTTTCCCATCAATATGGTTAGACAATGCTCATCACAAAAGTACAGGACCCTAAACACGAAAAGCTGCCAAAAATGGAAACCAACCCAAGATAACTTCATTTTTCACCAACCTCTTTTGCACATAATTTTCGGTCATTTTGTTGTTGTTTCCCATCAATACGGCTCAAAAATATAATAGTTAAAAGTTTAAGTCATTTGCCACGAAAACTCGAAAAAATTACAAACTAACACATGACGACTTGTTGTTGAACGAAAACCATCCGCGTATCATTTTTTGTCATTTTATTTTGTTGTTTCCCATCACTACGGTTAAAAAATGCTCAGAACAAAAGTGCAGGACCCTAAACACGAAAAGCTGCCAAAAATGGAAACCAACCAAAGATAACTACATTTTTGACCCAAATCTTTTGCATATAAATTTCGGTCATTTTGTTGTTGTTTCCAATCAATACGGCTAATATATATAACAGTTAAAAGTTTAAGCCAATTGTCACGAAAACTCGCAAACTTTACAAATCAACACATGATGACTTGTTTTTGCACTAAAACCATCGACACATCATTTTCGGACATTTTATTGTTGTTTCCCATCAATATGGTTAAAAAATGTTGATAACAAAGGTACAGGACCCTAAACACGAAAAGCTGCCAAAAATGGAAACCAACCCAAGATAACTACATTTTCCAGCAAAATCTTTTGCACATAATTTTCTGTCATTTTGTTGTTGCTTCCCATCAATACGGCTAATAAATATAACAGTTAAAAGTTTAAGTCAATTGGCACGAAAAGTCGCAAAATTTATAAACCAACACATGATGACTTGTTCTTGCACCCAAACCATCGACACATAATTTTCGGTCATTTTATTGTTGTTTCCCATCAATATGGTTAAACAATGGTCAGAACAAAAGTAGAGGACCTTAAACACGAAATCCTGCCAAAAATGGAATCCAACCCAAGATAACTACATTTTTCACCCAAATCTTTTGCACATAATTTTCGGTCATTTTGTTGTTGATTTTCATTAATACGGCTCAACAATATAACAGTTAAAAGTTTAAGTCAATTAGCACGAAAACTCGCAAAATTTACAAAGCAACAGATGATAACTTGTTTTTGCACCCAAACCATCGACACATCATTTTTGGTCATTTTATTGTTGTTTCCAATCAATATGGTTAAAAAATGCCCAGAGCAAAAGTACAGGACCCTAAACACGAAAACCTGCCAAAAATGGAAACTATCCCAAGATAACTACATTTTTGACCCAAATATTTTGCACATAATTTTCTGTCATTTTGTTGTTGCTTCGCATCAATACGGCTAATAAATATAACAGTTGAAAGTTTAAGTCAATTGGAACGAAAACTCGCAGAACCAACACATGATGACTTGTTTTTGCACCCAAACCATCGACACATCATTTTCGGTCATTTTATTGTTGTTTCCCATCAACATGGTTAAAAAATGCTGATAACAAAGGTACAGGACCCTAAACACGAAAAGCTGCCAAAAATGGAAACCAACCCAAGATTTTTTGACCCAAATGTACATAATTTTCAATCATTTTATTGTTGTTTCCCATCAATACGGCTAATAAATATAATAGTTAAAAGTTTAAGTCAATTGGCACGAAAAGTCGCAAAATTTACAAACCAACACATGATGACTTGTTTTTGCACCCAAACCATCGACACATAATTTTCGGTCATTTTATTGTTGTTTCCCATCAATATGGTTAAACAATGGTCAGAACAAAAGTAGAGGACCTTAAACACGAAAACCTGCCAAAAATGGAATCCAACCCAAGATAACTACATTTTTCACCCAAATCTTTTGCACATAATTTTTGGTCATTTTGTTGTTGTTGTTTCGCATCAATACGGCTAATAAATATAACAGTTGAAAGTTTAAGTCGATTGTCATGAAAACTCGCATAATTTGCAAAACAACACATGATGACTTGTTTTTGCACCCATACTATCCGCACATCATTTTCGGTCAATTTATTGTTGTTTCCCATCAATATGGTAAAAAAATGCTCAGAAAAAGCGTACAGCACCCTAAACACAAAAACCTGCCAAAAATTGAAACCAACCCAAGATAACTACATTTTTCACCCAAATCTTTTGCACATAATTTGCGGTCATTTTGTTGTTCTGTTCCATCAATACAGCGAATAAATATAACAGTTAAAAGTTTAAGTCAATTGGCACGAAAACTCTCAAAATTTACAAACCAACACATGATGACTTGTTTTTGCCCCCAAACCATCGATACATCATTTTTGGTCATTTTATTGTTGTTTCCCATTAACATGGTTAAAAATTGCTCAGAGCAAAAGTACAGGACCCTAAACACGAAAACTTGCCAAAAATGGAAGCCCACCCAAGATAACTACATTTTTGACCCAAATCTTTTGCACATAATTTTCGTTCATTTTGTTATTGTTTCCCATCAATACGGCTAATAAATATAACAGTTAAAAGTTTAAGTCAATTGAAACGAAAACTCACAAAATTTACAAACCAACACATGATCACTTGTTTTTGCACCCAAACCATCGACACATAATTTTCGGTCATTTTATAGTTGTTTCCCATCAATATGGTTAAAAAATGCTCAGAACAAAAGTATAGGACCCTCAACAGGAAAAGCTGCCAAAAATGGAAACCAACCCAAGATAACTACATTTTTAACCCAAATCTTTTGGACATAATTTTCGATCATTTTGTTGTTTATTCCCATCAATACAACCAAAAATATAACAATTAAAAGTTTAAGTCATTTAGAACGAAAACTCGTAAAAGTTACAAATCAACACATGATGACTTGTTCTTACATCCAAACCAACCGCACATCATTTTCGGTCACTTTATTGATTGTTGTTTCCCATCAATATGGTGAAAAAATGCTCAGAAAAAAAGTACAGGACCCTAAACACGAAAAAGTGCCAAAAATTGAAACCAACCCAAGATAACTACATTTTTAACCCAAATCTTTTGCACAGAATGACCGGAAATTATGTGCAAAAGATTTGGGTGAAAAATGTTGTTATCTTGGGTTGGTTTCCATTTTTGGCAGGTTTTCGTGTTTAGAGTCCTGTACTTTGGTTCTAAGTATGTATTAACCATATTGATGGGAAACAACAATAAAATGACCGAAAATGATGTGCGGATAGTTTGGGTGTAAAAACAAGTTATGAAGTGTTGGTTTGTAACTTATGCGAGCTTTTGTGTCAAATGACCTCAACTTTTGACCGTTATATTTTTTAGCCGTATTGACGTGAAACAACAACAAAATTACCGGAAATTATGTCCAAAAGATTTGGGTGAAAAATGTAGTTAGCTTGGGTTGGTTTCCAGTTTTGGCAGGTTTCTTTGTTTATGGTCCTGTACTTTTGTTTTGAGTATTTTTTAACCATATTGATTGGAAAGAACAATAAAATGACTGAAAATGATGTGCGGTTGGTTTGGGTGCAAAAACAAGTCATCATGTGTTGGTTTGTCACTTTTACGAGTTTGCGTGCGAAATGACTTAAACTTTTAGCTGTTATATTTTTTAGTCGTATTCACTTAAACAATAACAAAATGACCGAAAATTATGTGGAATATATTAGGGTGAAAAAAGTAATTATCATGGGTTAATTTCCATTTTTGGCAGGTTATCGTGCAGAGGAGATTTTACTTTTATTCTGAGCATTTTTTAATCATAAAGATAGGCAACAACAATAAAATGACCCAAAATGATGTGCGAATGGTTTGGGTGTAAAAACAAGTCATCAAGTGTTGGTTTGTAACTTTTAGGAGTTTTCGTGCGAAATGACATAAACTTTTAATTATTATATTTTTGAGTCGTATTGATGGGAAATAACAACAAAATGACCGAAAATTTTGTGCAAAAGATTTGGATAAAAAATGTAGTTATCTTGGGTTAGTTTCTGTTAGCACCAAGGCTAAGCATGTGATTTGATGAAGTCAATAAAGACCATTGGTTTCTGAAGTTTCTGATGGATTGGATCTGGACTATGTTAGATCAATGCCTAGCACGTGAGCTGATGAAGACTGCCTCATGGAGAATCTGTTGGAACCAACCTGGACCAGAATTGTTCATGTGAAGACTTTGTGCCAACATGAAGATGGTTGGGTGATTAGGTCTTGGTCCTTAGTTGGGTTTGTGTGTTGGTGATTGGCTTAGTCCTTAATCATCAGTGGCATGGTCCATCATTCCTGAGGTCCAAAAAAGATTAACAAATATTTTTTTTAAAACTATTTTTTAAGAAAAATAGCCTAAATTGTTTTTGCTGGAAAAGGTTTTTCAATCAATTGAATTTCTAAAACAATCGATTGAATGTGACAGTTATTTCGGTTACAACTGAAATACAGTTATTTCTGTTACAACTGAAATCTTTCATTGGGTCAACTAACGGTCAATTCAATCGATTGAATGGCTTGTTGAATTAATTGAACTGTGACAGCTAAGCTGTTTTTAAAACTGATTTGGGTATTTAAAGGAATGCGCACTATCATTTTTAGTTAACAAAAACTTTTGAAAAGCCTTCCTTGAGATTTCCTAAGTGAGATAGAGCGCCCCTTTTGTGCGATCATCATTTTGGCAAAGCTTTTCCAATCAAGAAACCTTCAAGAAAGTGAATCTTTAAAGCATCTTTGTGTGAGGTTCTTGCGACTTTGGTTCTGGACCAAAGCTAAGTCTTCTACACCTGATCTTCATTCTTTGTAATATGTTTTGTGTAGAAGTACTCTATAATCTTTTCTGATCCTGTTGATCTGTAATCTGTTTGCTGTTTTGAATTACTAGGTTTGTAATTGAGTTGGTGCAGTGGGTTTCTGCACTGGTCTCACATCTGCTGAGGGGTTCAGTAGAGGGTGAGTGTTGCTTGCGGACTGCAAGTGTTGTGGTGCAGTGGGTTTCTGTACTGGTTACACACTAATTGAGGGGTTCAGTGAGGTGTGGGTTTACTGCTGGGAGCAGTTTGTAACTTGCTGGGAGCAAGGGTTGTAAACTGATCTGTTTAGTGGAAATCTTTGCTAGTTTGCAAAAGACTGGACGTAGCCCTTGTGGAAGGGTGAACCAGGATAAAAATTTTGTGTTCTTGCTTTTCTCCTTACTCTTCTTGATTTCTTTTATTCAACTGCTACGATCATTTAAATTGACTGGATTAAAATCTGATCATATAGTTGATTATATTCTGAACATCTGTATTTTATATATCTGAATCAACTATGTTTTTGGATTGTTTTTAATCTACTGGATTGTGTTTAATCATATTGAATCTGGGTTAAAACATTTCTACACTGAAACTGTTTTTCTGGGTTTATATTCAATAATTTCCGTTGTACACAATTGATTGTTTACTGGACAGTCCAGAATTACACAAGTTAATTGATTGAATTAAGAATTTTCATTCTCTACTTCAAGAACAAATCAGATTTGCGAAAAGATTTTGAAAGTTCAATTCACCCCCCCTCTTGAACTCGGTCTAAACCTTATTTTACAATTGGTATCAGAGCTAGGATCTTGAATCGTAGTCAAGATTTCGATCCATGGCCGAGAACAAGTTACCTTTTGCTGAAGGTGCATCTATTAATAGACCACCTATGTTTTCTGGGGTAAACTATCAATTCTGGAAAGTGAGAATGAAAATCTTCATTGAATCTATTGACCGTGGCATCTGGAATGCCATAGTAAATGGTCCATTCATTCCTATGCATGTTGTTGGTGTGTCTACTACTAAGTGCTTTGATGAGTTAACTGATCTTGAGGACAAGAAAATGCAGTATGATTGTGTAGCTAAAAATATTATAACTTCTGCGTTAAATCTGGATGAGTTCTTTAGAGTATCTCAATGCAGTTCAGCCAAAGAAATGTGGGACATTCTAGAAGTCACACATGAAGGAACCACTGATGTGAAGAGAGCACGCAAACATGTATTGATCCAGGAATACGAGCTATTTAGAATGCCGCAGGGAGAGACCATTGCTGATGTCCAAAAAAGATTTACACACATTGTCAATCATCTAATTGGACTGGGCAAGCAGTTTGATAAAGAGGAGCTTAATATCAGAATTCTGAAGTGCTTGGACAGGAGTTGACAGCCTAAAGTCACAACAATTTCAGGAACTTAGAGACTTGACAACACTTACAACTGCAACATTGTTTGGCAAATTGCGAGAACATGAACTGGAGATGATCAGGTTGGAAGAAATGGAAACAGTGGAGAAAAAGACCAAGAGTCTGGCACTCAAGACTAGAACTGTTGTCCAGGAATCAACTGATGAAAGTTTAGGAGACTGCAGTGAATCTGAGGACCTCAATCTATTAACAAGAAAGTTTCAGAAATTCATGAAGATGAAGAACAGATTAAAGAACTAGCAAGGTAAAAGAGGTAAAAATAAAACTGATTCTGGTTAAACTAAACTTGTGTGCTTTGGCTGTGGAAAACAGGGACATATGAAAGTTGAATGTCCAAGCATTGCAACCAAAGACAAAGCACCAGAAAAGAAGAACAATAAATCTGGAAAAACTAGACGCGCGTATATAGCTTGGGAGGACAATGCTACATCGTCTAGTTGTTCTTCAGAAGATGAGATTGAAGCCAATACGTGTATGATGGCTGTAAGAGATTCTGATGTAAGTAGTATTGAATCCAGTGCTTCATTTAATAGTACTAACTACAACACACTTCTTCATGCACTTCAAGAAACACATGAGGAAGCTAACATGTTAGCCCAATCCAATAGAAGATTGAAAGGCATGAACAACTGGCTGGAAAAAAGAGTTAAGCAATTGGAGGATGAGTTACTTAAAGAAAAAAATGATTTTGAAAATTTAGAAAAACAGTTGAATTCTGCACACTCTAGTAAACTTAACTCTAGCAAGCCAGTTTGTAGGAACAACTGGCTCCAGAAGGGAGGGTTGAATGGAGCCTGAACTCAATTTGCTATAAATAGAAACCACCAACCAAGACAAAAATATATAAGCACAGATAAAGCAGTTTTATACTGGTTCACCCTAATCTCTTGGGCTACGTCCAGTTCTCCCTTGAACAAACCGTTCAAGAGGTTCCACTATTTAGCAAATAGTTACAAC
>Ga0209700_105733_pt1 | contig 20378 bp, 10 predicted proteins | sample SiratroredBW_FD_187528 | JGI IMG/M metagenome (GOLD analysis project Ga0209700, IMG submission 187528) | Root nodule microbial communities of legume samples collected from California, USA - Siratro red BW (SPAdes) (version 2) | ecosystem: Host-associated > Plants > Roots > Nodule | place: USA...
ATAGACCATGTGTCTCCTGCTTTAATAATAATAATAATAATAATAATAATATTAACTGCGCAATGTATATAAGTCATCAAATATAAATATATACTCGAGTTTGTTATCATCAAAACTTTATCAAATGATTTGATCCTCTAAAGAGAGTTTGGACCGCCTAATGTTCAACACATCCCAACGCTTTCCACCTTGAAGTTGAATTTTAGGATATTATACAAAAGGACTTCGAGCAAATAATTCACATCTTGAGTAGAAATTGCATCAATTTTTTCCATAAAACTCTTACCAATGAATGTACGATAAATTCGATTATAGATGGCTCCGGCTATGGCAGTTTTACCCGATCCTCCTATTCCCCATAACCCTATCGTACAGACTTTTGTACAATGATTTTCAATGCATCGAATCACCTTTTCCACGTGGGAATCTAATCCAACAGGAAATCGGGTAATAGACAAGTCCTTATAGTCCAGTAATCTCTGAACGCGCCTAACAATTATCTCCACAAGTTCAGCATCATGCCTTCAAGATGAAGGGTAATGCATTACGAAAAGTAAATCAAAACCTTAACATATGCTTCATTCAGTTCCAAACATAACAAAGTACGCAAGGATTCATTTGCTTACCTTAAATTGACATCAAAACCAGTGATACGTGCTGCTGTGGTGAGTGCACTGCTCCACCTGGACAATGCATCTTTCAGTTGCTCTCCTGAATAGCTTTTTTGTGCAGCTTCTTCCAACGCTTTTCCAAAATCACCCTTCTGTTCAAGTACATCCAATGGGTCAATCTCGTAGAATACGGGCAGAAGTATTTGGCCAAAAGTTTCGTGGCATTCCATGATTTTTTCAAACTCAAGAAGACAGCAGGTAGATTTAGTGTATGATTTGGGGAAAACAATGATTGCAATCTTAGAGGCTGCTATTGCTCGCATGTGTTCTTCCAGCTCTATTCCCTCGAGCATATTCTCCTCGTTAATCAAAGTTTTGACTTGAGCTTGTAAAAGAACAGAATGGAGATGAGAAACGAACTTTCTACCGATGCCTTCTCCCCAAAAATTGATGAACACATCGTATATGAAGTGGGGTTCTGATTCTATGAAAGATAAAGATGATGATGATGATGAAGAAGCGAACTCCATCAAAGGAATCGAAGTCAACTGTTCAAAGGTAAAGCAATAATGTTAGAAGATGTTAGGTTGTTTATGGACTTTTCATCTCATCTAAGAGTCTAATAAGAAATTTCAGCATAAAAAAGCTATACAAATATTTTGTAACGAAATTTACTTGACGAAGTTATAAAACAGTAAGTGTTGATAAAAACAAGTTGAACTACCATAAAATATTTTTTAACTTTTTTTTAAGAACCAAAAAGAGATGGTGAAAAGATAATAGACTACATATTATATTAAAAGAACCAAATTAGTGCTACAAACATTAATATTTTTTATATGTAATCTCGAAGTGGCTTATGACCCACCCATATATGTTTCCTCCTCAATCCAGCTCACTGTGCATACTTTTTTTTCTTTTTTCTGGGACCTTCACGTTAAACTTTTAGAAAGACACTTCAGGGCTGCAACTATTCACCTTGGATTTCAGAATTTTTTCAAATAATTTTTTTTTATTTCAAAATTTGTGATATTCAATTAAGCTGTTAAACATTATGAGAAATTATGATATTCTATCAAAACTATTAAAAAAATAGAAAACAGTAAAATTATATAGTATTTAATTTATATTTTAAAGAAAAACATTAGATATTATGCGAAATTCATAGTTTTTTTCCTTCTTTGGTTATTGATTAAAGTTCTTAGTTCAAGAAAAATATATAATTTTTTAATGGAAGGTTTACCTCAGGTTTATTAGGTAATTTTTTTATATAACTTTTGTTCACGTTTCTTGTAATGCTGTGACAAGGAGTTTACCATTCTTTTAACTGCGTTAAAAGATACCTCTGTTGGACAACAGACTTCTATCCTAAATGCCATTTTAAATCCATCAATTACCTTTAAGCATGACTACAATTAATGAATATTTGATAACATAATGCAAGGATACTGAAATTTAACATGAGTAAGACAAGTTATAAATTCTCAATTCTTTGAGGTTGTTCAAATTAATACTTCGTAATTAAGGTGAATGGCTAATCTTTAATCTTAAAGGATGTGAAATCGTGAGAGCATTGGTTTGTGTATGAAGATGTGTCTCAACAGCCATTTTGGAGAAAAGAGAAAGACAAATACAATTCACAAATACTTCTTACAGCAACCTGTATTGGTTGTTTTGAACATCCAACGGTTAACTGTTTGTAGAAGTGTCAGGAATTTTGTGAAGAGTTGTTGTCCATAAAAAGTTCCTATTACCATAAGTCTCGGCTGTTTTGAAAATCTAATGGTGAAATCTTCTCTAATTACTCTCAAATATTTACTGGAGTGTTACCACTCACATTACTTCGTTTTGAAAGGTTGGATTTGAAATCGAAGTTCCAGTTCGTTTCTAGAAAATTCGTTAACAGTGACAATTTTTCTGTTGCGAGATTCTTGAACTCTTCCTTGTTAAATCTCAAATTATTGATATTTTGGATCATTGTTGGTGACCATTTGAAGATTACGAAGAGTTGTCTTGATATGCTATTTGATTAGTTTTTGTGAGACTTGTTGTACCTTTGTTTTTGTATTATTGGAGTATTTACCGTCGTCTGGGGTTTTTTGTCCCTATTGAGAGGTTTTTCCAACTTTAATTATTAGTGTTGGTGTGCTATTCTATTTTTGATTGCATATCGGTTTTTTATTGAATTAATTGATTGCATTTAGAATGTTTCGATATTGCTATGATAAAATTTGTTACATGGAAGATTTTCATATGTCAAAGATTTTGGTATGAATTGTCATGTAAGATGGAGAAGAATTTAAAGTTTGGACAATTGTCAATATAGAGACTCTCCAAGATAGGGACATGCCTAACGGAAAGGATTCCATTGTCACTTATAGTTAGGTACACAAGTGATGAATAATTAGGCATCAATTCAGAACTTAGAAATTCTAACTTCTCACAATTTTGGAGTTGAAGGTGCATCATTGAAATGGGAAGAGCATCTTTTTGAAAGTACATGAGAGTTGGAAATCTTTCAATATTCAAATATTGAAGACAATTATTGTTGGTTGGAATCTGTAATGAACTTAAATAAACGTAAAAAGAACGTACAAGTACCAATGAGTACCAATGTAATGTTAGAGGAAATATCACAGTAGGAAAATATAGAGTGTGACAAAATAGTGTTCTATGTATTCGTATTAACCATGAAAATTATTCTCAAGAGTAATAGTTATGATCCAAGGAGAATCATAACCAGCAGAGCCTTCTAGAATTCCAAGAGATAGAGAGAAGTCCAAGAGATAAAAGAGATAGAGAAAGAAGTCCAAGAAACAAGAGAGATAGAGAGAGAATTCAAGACAGACTGAGAAAAGGTTACAAACGTACTACCTCCACTTTTTCCCCCACCCACTATCATAAATCACATAGTCATCCCATTTACTATTTGGTATTTTCTCTCTCTCACTCTTGCGTGTCCAAACCTTTTTGTTGCCTGTGTCAGGTGTCCTTTGCTTCCAACCCACTTTGATTCTTTCTCTTTACTACTTAGTTCTTCAGTCATTGTTCCTTTTACTATTGAGTCCCTTATAGAATCCTAGGGAGTAGATATAGAGAATGGTAATTCCCAACAATAAAGTAGTTAATCAATGACAAAAATGTGTATAGAGTAAAGAAAAGATAGTCACTTGAGATCAGATGAACTTTCCTAAGGAATCTTAGTCTCCCAAAATATTTTTAATGAGGAAAATCTATAGCTATATCTCTTGCTAAAAACCATTCCTCTCAGCATGACAATTACATAAATTTTAGATTCTTCGGACTTGCAAATGGTTGAAAAGAAGAAGAGCCTCTACCATAGAAACCAACTCCAATATGCTTTAATGATTTGAGCCTAGCAATGTAGAGTAGCTTCAGGGAAGGTAATTGACCAAGTGGTGGAAGTGACCAACGATGATCACAATGACTTATTCTAAAGGATAACATGTTGCAAAAGGAAGAATTCCCCAACCAATTTGGAAATGTGGTGCCACAATAAAACTTGATGATGGTTCCAACTGGCAAAGTACTTCTCTCTCAATACGTGAATCTTCAGTGTTCTAGGCCCATTCCAATTCTAACTCCTCCATTAGCTCCTTGTTTTTTAAATTTGCTTGAAAAGCATCATTGGCATCTACAACATGTTGTAGGTTTAATATGGAAAGCTCTCCTTTAGACACTAGTAGAAAAATAGGCTTCTACGTCGTCAACACAACGTCCGTTAAACCAAAACCCGACGTTGCCAAAAATACGATGGCAATTTTGTAATTAAATGAACATCATAACGTTGGTTTAGAGCTTAATCGACGTTGGTATACACACATGACGTTGGTTAACACTTACAACCTTCTTCGAAAACACTGTAAAAATTTAAATTTTAAATTTTAACTTTTTTTTTTTGTGCTGATTGCATAACGTCGGTTGAGAGAGGCCAATCGACGTTGTGTGAGGGTTGCATGACGTCGGTTACAGCCCAGTAACCGCATCGTGCGTGCAATAATAAAAGTTTGGGTGAATTGGGGCTGAAAGGGGGTAATTTTAGGGTTTGGATGACGTCGGTTGGCTCTTTTTAACCGACGTCATGGAGCACAACGTCGGTTAAGAGGTGGGAACCGACGTTGTGCTCCTTCTTTATTTTTCCAGCGCGCCTTTTCTCCTTCACTTCTTCTTCTTCCTTTCCACTACACGCCCTCTTCCGTCACTGTTCCGAGACTTCCTTCACCATTTTCGACCTCCATTCTTACTTCCTTCACCTCCATTTCTGGTTTCCTCCTTTGTTAGAGTCTATTGGTTGCCTTGAACGGTGCCATTTCGTTGAAGCTTCGTTTGAGGTAGGCATTGCTCTATATACTTTGTTTCTCCATTCTTTATGTGTCATTTCACTCGTTTACATGTTTTATGAACTATTTCTTTGGTTTTCATTGTTTTGCAAGTGTTTGTTTCGCTGCATTTGCCTTTTGGAGATAATCTCTTTGTAAAAGTCGTCGTCGTTGCACCACTGCTCTACAAGAGGTATGTCTTGAACCAATATTTTGTATTTTTTTTTATCATTGTTGAATATTGAAGTGCTTGATTGATTGGAATGCTTGTGTTTATTAAAATACTATTTTTTTGTAGTTTGATATATAACAAACGCGTTTGGGTTGAGTCCAGTGATTTCTTGAACCGCAAAGTCTACAAAGGTTTGGAAATAAATTCATTGACACTCAGACCAATATACAAAATTGGATTTCAGAATCGAGGAAGAGAATTTACTTTACCCCAATTATCCATCAGTAAGTTTCAAATCTTTATATTTTGATCTTATGTCAATGTTGACTATATTACATTATTAATACATTTTCTTATTTTAGGTCTCATTGGCAGCTGATGCTTGTGTGTCCCGCAGACAACACAATTGTTTGGTTTTGTTAGTTGTACAAGGAGCCACAAAATGATTTGAAACAAATTGTTCAAAGGTACGTTTAATTAACTTTAAGTATTATATATCACTATTTTAATTAAAACTAAGCAAATTACTAAAAAACTTGGATTTTAGTGCAATGAATGTGTGTAAGGTTCTTTGCGGGAGATCTTCACCCAAAACCTCCAATGGATACAGACTAAGGTATTTAACTCTAAATGTAATTAACTTTATTAAAATTAGCATTATTCAAATTTTTGATGATTGAAACTTTAATGAAAATGCAATAAGCAACGAGGAAGTTGGGAATGTGGAAATTACATTATGCACGGGATGAGAACCATAGGAAGAGCTGCTCTCATGGATTCTTGGGAGCATGTAAGTTTTTCTCTTATAAGTTTGTAAATATGTCAAATGTTTGTTAATTTTAAAGTTCTAAGATTAAACTTTGTATTTATTTCAGGCTTTTTAGGATACAGAGCCATTGGACAAGAATGATATAGAAGAAATTAAAAAAGAATGGGCAAAGTACTTTCTCAAAGTTAGGAGTCAATCTTAGTATAGATTAGAATTAGTTTTTATTGTAATATTGTACATTTTAGTGTAAATTAGTCTATGTACTTAGTAAGAACTACAATTGCATATCATTTTGTGATTTGAAATGGCTGGTTTCTGAAATTTATGCAGGGAGGTTACCAGCTTATCTATTCTGTATATTTAAAAAAAAACACAAACACAACGTCGGTTATGGCCATAATCGTCATTGTGATTGAATCACCACGTTGGTTATGGTCAAAACCGATGTGGTGGTGCATCTGGAAGCTGTAAACATATGAAGCACCATGTCGGTTTAGAGCCAAAACAGACGTGGTGCTTCTTATGTTTACAGCTTCCAGATGCACCACCACGTCGGTTATCTGGTATTAACTGACGTTGTGGAGAACTACGTGACATCGATTCTTCAACCGACGTCTGAATCAACGTCTCCTGGGTCAACGTCGGTTCGTGAACCGACGTCAAAGGTCTCTCAAAACCGACAATGAAGGCCTTTTTTCTACTAGTGAGATGTGGAAAAATTTTCAGTGGTCCAGCATTTAATTCACCAATAGGAAGTCAAAGTTTGGAGACATTTTAACTTACTCACATTTGTGGCCATCTCCTTCAATTAGGTTCCACTTAGATCCATATGGTGCAAATTAATCAATTTGTATATGTCTTGTAGGAATTCAAGTAGATATTAACAACATGATAGGAGCAAATTTTGCAAATGGCATACAACTTGCATTTCCCATCAGGTAACCTCTTTGATTTTAGTGAAGAGAGATCTAAATATCGAAAATGAATAAGCTTTTCAAGAGAATCAGGCTACTTGTTGGTATTGTCATAGTGTGACAATGTTAGAACTCATGAGTACTTTAGCTTGAGCAAATTATCATGGAGTGAACTTTTAGCGAAGTAACAATCTATATTAGCTTGGTATGGATTCTTTCTCAACGGTAATTCTATGAATGTTCGGAAACCCTTCATTATCGAAATGACATCAAATTTTTACTATAATCATACTCTTCCCTACTATAAAACAGATGACAAACTTTATCAACACTCACTTGGTTGTGGCTAAATCATTAATGAGATCATGCATTTATGAACTCTATTGGTAGTATGTAGTGCTTATTCAAATCAATGACCTTGATACCAGTTCATTAAAGTATTCATCACTATTCTCTTCCAAACTTTGATTTCTATGGAAGTGAATTAAACCTTCTTCCATCCACAGTTTAACTACTGTGTCCTTGTGTAACTAATAATTCTTGGGAAAAATAAGCATCCTTTCAAAGGAACAAGCAAATAGTAGAGATATAGGAAGAGTGAAATGAATAAAGGAAAAACATAATTTATTAGACGAAAAGAGAAACAGTTCATGAAAAAGGAGATCAATCAAGGGAAATAATTGTCTTTTCCTCTTTCTCCCCAAAAGTTTTGCTATTAGTTTAGAAAGCCTACATGAGAGTTTTCTCTTTTCAATCATTCATCTATTCATGTGTTGGAACGTCTTTGTTAGAATTGATGCTATAAGAAAATGTGAAAATAGCTGTAAAAAAATAATGTCGATCAAATAATGAACGTAAATAGCGTCGGTCTAGCCCACTCTAGACATATGCAAAAAATAATAAAAAATTAGAGTTGGTCACCTCACTCTATTACGGACAGTATTTGGAAAAAAAAAAGTTATGACGACCTGACTGATAAAAATAATGTAATGTTTGCGTCAGCCTAGCCAACACTATTGAGAAAGAGTGTCTTGCGTTGATTAGGCCGACAGTATTCACGATGACGTTTTAGGTTCACTTTCCCCCTTCATTTCGAACTTTTCACAACATCGCGCTGCTCGCTTCTCCCTTTCTTCTCTTTTAATTTTTTTTGCTTCCAAATCACAACAACAAGCTTCCAATCTCCAATTCTTCTTAAGAGTAGTTTAATTTGACTCCAGAGATTGTCTTTCAACGATTAATTTTGTACCATGTGGTCTCCATTAGCTCCTTGTTACCCAACACGTTCGTGGCTGCCAGCGAGTGTTCTTCGATTCCGATAAAGGTAAGTTTTATTTGATTTTGGCTTCATTTTGGGGTCTTTTTTTTTACTTGGATGAGTGGGTGTTCAATGGTGTTGGTCCTCTCCATGAATGCAAATCAATATATTTGATTTTTGTTGGTTGTTGTGACTATATGTGTTTGCTTCTTTAAGTTCCTGTTAAATTGGTTTTCTTGAATGTTGTTGGAAATGTGGTTGAAAGTGGCTTTCTTTGTTGGTGGTAATTTGACTCTCAAAATCGTTTTGTTCTATATTGTTGTTGTTGAAATTGTTTTTGAAATTATTTTGTGTTGGTCTATGATAATGTTGGTATTATAGGTACTATATTTTATGTTGTTGAATTTGAAATTAAATTTGAAATTTAACAGCGTACATCTAATTTGCCAGACCCACTCAATTTGTTTTTCTAAAATTGTCAAGGTTGCCTTGGCTAAACGGTCGATAAAGTTGATGTTAAATGCTTCAATTTTAGCGACAACTTGGCTGACTCTATTTGCATCTATTTTATGGTCGACGTTAATTTTAAGTAGTTTCCGATGGTTTAACGTTTGTTGCATAACCGACACAACTATGACACATAAGCATCAATTTTTAACCTTTTGCATCTATTTTTTACCATTCATTATTTTTTTGTAGTGTGATATAGCTTTGTAATGAATATGGTGGAAGATTAACACATACAAGTGCAAAATGCATTTGCTTTTGAGAATGATTAAAAATAATGAAGCATATATGTTAAGGGATCTAGTTTACAAGAAATCTAGAAAGATCTTACGAAAATATAATGAAATCAATTTTAAGAAAAAGAACATGTTATTGATCTAGTAGGAGAAGAATACAAAGGTTTTGGTGGCATTTCCAAGGAATTGATGTTGCCTTCCAACATTTCTACCACACCACTCATTGTAAGTCTATCATTGGGAAAAGTTTGAATGCACCATAATCCCACTATGGTCATTCTCTTAACAATCTCATTTTCTTCTGTGGTCATCACTTGATCTGGTCTTAAATCGTTGTCCTCTTCAAGCCTCCTATATACCAAATATGGGAAATATATCTCACTTGTGTGACTGACTTTAGCATTAATGTTCTTCCTCCCTCCTACCATTTCTAGCAACATCATCCCATAACTATAAACGTCAGACTTATGTGAAACTCTACCAAAATGTCTATTGCACATTTCTGGAGCCACATACCCCATTGTCCCTCTAGTATCTGACAAGGAAATAATGCTTTCTTTCCTTGTACAAAGCTTTGCTAATCCAAAATCTGATATTTTGGGACAAAAATTCTCATCCAAAAGAATATTATGTGGTTTTATGTCAAAATGCAAAATCCGAGTATTGCATCCCCTGTGTAAGTACTCTAACCCTCGAGCTATCCCTATTGAGATCTGATACAAATTCTCCCAACTTAAAGATGCAATTGATTATGGTCCTTTGTTGTAGATAAACTTGTCTAAGGAACCGTTAGCCATGAACTCGTAGATGAGAGCTTTCTTCCGACCTTCCAAACAAAATCCTAGAAGTGTGACAATATTAATGTGAGAGGTTCTACAAATGCTAGCAACCTCATTGATAAACTCTTCACCATTTCTTTTAGAGACATTTAATAATTTTACAGCCACAAGGCATCCAATTGGTGATTTTCCTCTGTATACTGCACCAAAACCACCTTGACCAAGTTTAACTTTGAAGGAATTGGTCATTTTCTTCACTTCTGAGAATGTGTATCTTTTCAATGCTACAGATCCTTGATCTTTTAAGAATTCTTCAATATTTAGGTCACTCTTTGTAGTCAAACACATTGGAACTAATAACTTGTATCTAAAATAAAAAATTATGATGCATATTATGAATCCTCCCAATATTGCACATGTAACACCTGTTAACATATGAAGAAGGAGATTCTGGAGTTAAGAAATAATTCACATTCATTTATTTTGAAAAATTCTTTTTTACTAGTTTAATATGCATTCAAGAATCTAATAAGAGACTTGATATTATGCTATTTGTTATGAACTAATTCATTTTTTCTCATGATAAAACAATCCCTTTGCAACCTCCTCCAAATTCCAATTTTTGAATGCTTGAAAAACAAATTCAAACTTTTAGACAACTAAAGTTAAGAAGTAATCCACATTCTTTTGTTTTGGAAAATCCCTTTTTACTAGTTGTTTTTTCTCATGATAAAAGCATCCCTATCCAACCTCCTCCAAATTCCAATTTTTGAATGCTTGAAAAATAAGTCCAAACTTTTAGACAAGTAAATTTTAATACTTAGTTCCTTTATCAGAAAATAAAATAGAATTAATGGATGAGTTGTTTGTAAAGTATGATGAGTTGTTTGTTATAACACAATAGCTTTTGCATTGCCTGCACCACAAGAAAAAAGCTATTTAGAGACCAATTTTTAGCTATCAAATAAAATGGTTACTAATTGTGACCAAAATAGTCACCAAATTAAATTTTGGTTGCTAAATAACTACAAAATAGAAGTATGATTGAATTTAGTGACCAAATAAGTCAAGATAATTGGTATCTAATGTTAGCTACCAAGTTTTTAGTGACATATGTCATTAGATACTAATTTAGAATCTAATGACATAGGTCACTAAAATCTTGGTAGCTAATGTTAGATACCAATTATCTTGACTTAATTGGTCACTAAATTCAATCATTACTTCTATTTTGTAGTTATTTAGCAATAAAATTTAATTTAGTGACTATTTTGGTCACATTAGTAACCATTTCATTTGATAGCTAAAAATTAGTCTCTAAATAGTTTTTTTTCTTGTAATATTGTTTCACAAAAAAAAATTTGTTAGAATTTAACTATTGATACATTAAGAATAAAATTGCAACTATTAAGGGCTTGTTTGACTTTCTTTTGTTATCTAGTTTTTAAAAACAATTTCAAATCAATATTAAAAACTGTTTGTTAGAATAAAGTCGAAAAAATTTGTATGATTACTAATTTAAAAAAGTTTTTAGATATGAAAATGTAAAAAGATATGTAAATGTGAGGAGAATTTTGTCTCGTTCTTCAAATTTTGAGAGTAATAGAGCAAGTTTAGACCACATATTGGGAAAAACAAAAGAAATCATTTTATCAGCTTTTAAACAGGTTTCGAAAACTATGTCAACAAAACAATTATCAAACAAGAGCTTATTCTAAAGGAAACATTTGTTAAGGTAAAGTTTTTTCTAGTTATTTAATTAACAAATATGAGTGTTGGATTGTAAAGGAGAAGACATGATCTAATATGGTTAATTCTACAAGTTTCTTTCGTTTCAAAATGTATTACATATTTGTAATATAAACATGAAATTTAGATATATAAAAGGATAGTATTACCTATAATAACTTTCCATTTCCAAAATCGGTTACCTGCATCAATAAGTTGGAAGAGAAGACAAAAGTCATCACATTGTTGTGACAGAAGTCTTACTGGAAATATCGGATTTGATAACGAGAACTTGACATATAAAAGGGTGAAAAATTATATACATAGTCACATTCTACTTATCATACCTTTTTCCATACTTTAGTCTTACATACTAAAACTTTAGTAAAGATTAATGAACTTGATCAAATTATTCATTTTAATCACATACCATTTATACACAAACAAACATGAAATGAAATTCTCTTACCTATCATTTGAATGTAAGTTATGTAGCAAAGTATATATAATATTATCAATGTGAGAACTTAATCTACTCTAAGAAAAAATAAAAATAATAAATATGTGAAAGGAAAGATAAAACTAACCTTTTGGTGATGATGGCGATAAAGATAATCTAGGAGGTTTTCATATTGGTATTGGTGGTAATGATGGTGATGGTGACGGTGAAAATGAAGAAGGAGTGGGTGACAAAATTGTGGGACCTGGTACTGGTATAGGTATTGGTGAGGGCGGCAAAGAAGGACTAGGTGATAAAATAATAGGTGATGGTGTTGGTTCTGGTGTTGATGGTGACAAAGAAGGGCTAGATAATAACATTTTAGGTATAGAAGTTGGTGATAACAAAGGTAATGATGATGACAAAGGTAACAATCGTCGTGATAGTGGTGATAAAAAAGTTGGTGTTGATACTGATTTAGGTATTGATGGTGGCGACAAAGAAGGTTTAGGAGATAAAATAATGGGTGATAGTGTTGGTTTTGGTATTAAGGGTGACAAAGAAGGGCTAGCTAATAAAATTCTAGGTATAGGAGTTGGTGATAAGAAAGGTAATGACGATGCCAATGGTAATAATGGTTGTGGTAGTGGTGATAAAAAAGTTGGCGTTGATACTGGTTTAGGTATTGATGATGGTAACAAAAAAGGTTTAGGAGATAAAATAATGGGTGATGATATTGGTGATGTTGGTTTTAGTATTGATGATGGTGACAAACAAGGATTAGATGACAAAGTTGTAAGTGTAGAAGTTTGTGATAAGAAAGTTAGTGGTGATGACAATGGTAATAATTGTCTTAGTGACGGTGGTGATAAAAAAGTTGACGTTGATAGTGGTTTAGGTATTGATGGTAACAACAAAGAAGAGGTAAGAGATAAAATAACGAGTATTAATTTTGGTAATGATGTATGTGATAATGATGAAGTTGTTGATGGAGGTAACAATGCTAATAATTTTTGTTGTGAAGGTAACAAAACTATTTCTTGTGATGGTAGTGATGATTCTTGTAAGGAGATGCATAGCTTTGCAAGTGATGACAATGTTGTGGTGCCATAACAACTTCGACCTCTACAACAAACTATTTAGGAGTTTAATAATACAAGAAAAACAATATTGACAACAATAACAATCACATGATAACTTACTTTTAAAGGTATTATAGTCATTATAAAAATAAATTTTTGTATTTATAACAAACCAAATAGAATGAAGAATAAAATAATAATTATAAAGTTTGTAAATATTTGTTAAGTGTCAAAGTATCACAATCCTTAATTAAATATATTTAAAAAAATAAATAATTTCTTAAGATAAACATATAAGTATATTTAAAGTAAGCAACAAATAAAAGATTCAATCATAATTATTAAACCTCGATAGTGAATAAATTATGATTTAAAATATATTTTTAATATTAAAATATACTTATATTTACTTTGGTTCGAAAACCATTCTTCACATTCGGTTTTTAGATTTTTTTTTCTGTTATATTATTTTAGTATCTACAACTTTTTCCGTCTTAATCTCTACTATTTTGTTAATAGATTTTATGTACTTGTATATTACAAATGTAGATTTCACAAAATATGTTCACAACTAGTAAATTTACGCTCTTATTCAACTTTATAACAGTTTATTCTTTCAATCCATATATCCTATTTTCTTTGCATCTCTAAATTAAACTAATAATTTTTCAATAGAGAACCAAACGACTTATTACGTTTGCAAAACAATAAATGTTAAAGTTTTACAAAACGAACTTATATAATAAGGTTTATATTTATAGATTTTTTTATTTTTTTTTTAAGTCTGAAATTGTAAATATGTAATTTTGTTTCCTATAGAAAATTTAGTTGACTTTGTTAATCTATGTGGTTCAATTATATCTTCTTACCAAATTAGATGATATATGGACCTTGGATCAAAATTGTATAATTTTTAAAATTTAAAGGACCAAACGAAATTACAATACGCAAAAGTAGATTAAAGCATTATTTAATTACCTCAGCACCCAACACGAGATTTTCAACAATAAACTTCAAAAGTGATTAAAAATAAGAAAAAAAATATATCACAGAACGTACTTTTCTTATCGTTGCTTGCTCTGAAGACATTGCACCAGTCATTGTTGACAATTTTTACTTTAATCCAGTTTCCGTTCCACTGCTTTTTACCTGCAGCAAGTAACTAGTAGTCTTGTTAAATAAATCTTTTTGTAACTAAGTTTATATCTTATTCAATTTCATAAAATCAATTTATAAAATAAAATTTATATTATACTTATATAGTATGATCTGACAATATTTTTAATTGATATACGTCAAAAAATAATTGTGAGAAAAATAATTCCAACAAGAATCTAATAATGAGAGACAACCATCTTAATAAATTTAATTACGATGAACTTTAAATAAGTCTGATATAATCTTAATAAATAAATTTACATTTAATTTAATTTATAAAACTAATTTATAAAAGGAGATTTAAGTATTTATATTTATAATTAACTTGGAATCTCGAATTAAATGAAAAAATTAAAAAAAGAAAAAGAAAAAGTAAAATAAATAAGAACTCAACTATATGCATCTATATAAAATGCTTGAAAAGTATAATTAAAAAGGAATATAATTAACAATGCCTACATGTAAGCATGAACAAAGTGTTAAAGTTGACATGACTACTGCAACTTGGAAGAAGAAGTGTTGCAGGTACAAAGAAAAGAAATAGAAGAGGGAGAGTGCGAAACATGTTAAAACACGACGAGTTTCAATTCATGTGAAAGAAGAATTTGATCTAATAGTGTCAAAGGGTGTGTTACATTATATAGACGAAAGCCTGATGGCTTATTTTCATGAAACTATTAGAAGTGTATAAATAAGAAATATAAAATCACAAAAAATATAATTATTATTCACAATATCAAATAAGTCTTAAATAAGATTTTGTATTTTATCGCTAATGTTACATTGATTATGTTGACTTGACACAAGAAAAACAATAAACAATTTCAACATAAAAAATTTAAAAATAATTTAAAGACCAGAAGAAATCTTTTTAAATATTTCAAAAATTACTTAGCAAAGTCAAATTTTCCAGAAATGAAATAAAAAATAATAATACTTTCGGAGAGAAAAAAATAGGAAGACCAAAATAAAAAAATAAAAAATAAAAATAAAAAAAAATCTGAACATATTTTAAGAAACTTAAACTTTTAAATAAAATAAAAAGAATAAATATGACTTTGGTTCACTATACTTATTGCATTTTTTTCAATCTCTAACAGTTATTTTGAGTTTTGCGTTTCTAATAATTATTTTCATTTAATTTTTCTTAAAAAAATATCTAAATCACTTTATTCCACTATTCAAAGTGTTATCTAACATCTTTACGTGTGAAAAAAATAAAATAAAATGAAAAATGAAAAAAAAATTAACTTTCAATTTTGTTCTCCTTCAATTGTCCGCATAAGCTGAATTCAAAGAAGGGGGACCATATCATGCTCTATTATGAGGTCTGGTCAAGACATAGCGTAATTCACGCTTAAATCTCAAAATATCTATTGAGTTAATTTGCATACTTTCATTAGTCATGTTCATATTCAATTACACTTGTTTTTTCAGTAGATGATAAATAAACTCCTTCATGTGAACGTTGTAACAACCGATATTTAATAATAATTTATTTTAGTAAGAGATTTAAACATATATATACATGCATGTATATATACATATATATATATATATATATATATATATATATATATATATATATATATATATATATATATATATATATATATAACAATGTATCCAATAAAAACTTACATCAAAATTTATCTATAAGTAATATCATAAATTAATTTATTATTATTATTTTTTATACTTTATTATTATTATTATTATATTTATTATTTTTATTATTAATTATTAATATAATTAATAAAAATATTATTATTTTTAATATTAGTATTAATATTATTTATATTTTAAAAAAATAACAATAACAATAATATTAATGATGATAAAATTATTAATACCAATTATAATAACAATATTAATAAAACTAATAATAGTAATAATATTAAAAATATTCAAAATATTCAAAATACTATTAATATTAATTATAATATTAATAATAATAATATTAAATTTTATAAATATTATTATTAATAAATTAATATAAATATCATAACAAATATAATATTATTATTAGTATTATTCACGCATAAATGTGTAGATATTATCCAAGTAACATCCATGAATATAGATAGTTAATAATACTTATGAATTTGTATTTATGAATAACAATTACGAAGATATATTCGATAATATGGATTATTAAAAATATTAATCATAATAATATGAATATCATTAATCAGAATATAAAAATAATATTAATAAAATATTATTAATAATAATATTAATATTTAATATTATCACTTTTATCGATATTAATAATAATAATAATAATTGTAATAACAATAATAAAGTAATTACAATACTAATATTTTTAATAACAATATTAACCGTAAATCTCAAAAATAATAATATTTATCGATAATAATAATAATAATATATAAAAATAATAATGTTAATAATAATTTGAATAACATATTAAAATACGAATGATATTATTATAATATTAATAAAATTAATAATAATATTAATAATATGAATGTGAATAATAATAATATAAATAATATTAATACTATTAATTAAAATATAAGTAATATTAATAAAAATACAAATTTTTGGGTAATAATTTCATATGTTACATGTTGAGTTTACTTACAGATACAAATATGTGGATAATAATTTGTATATAGTATGTTGAATGATCTACGGATACAGATATGTGGTAAAAAATCATAGGTAATATTGAGTTTAACAAATTCACTACTTCAAACATTACCAATCATCCTCAAAGAACTTATTTTCCCACATAACAACATATCTGCCAAATTTCATCAAATACTAAACTAAAATCAAACTTTCCAAATATATCAATACATCATCACAAGTCATATTCCATCTTAGTTCTATCAAAATCAATTTATAGATATTATACTCCTACATTCAAGTGTTATTCCACTACTTAATTTAAGTCAAATAATCACACAAAATTAAATAATCAAAACTCATTCAATGCTCAAGGACCACTTTAGACTTGCAAGGAAAACTTGAGATCAAAGATTTATACATTCAAGTCTTCTATCCTAGGTTCTATTTGACAACAGTTAGCTAATATAAAATATGCAACTAACTTCCCTTACCTAGTCTAAGCATAACACTCTTCAAACTTGCACCATTGAGATCTGATCAAACATCAGGATACCACTATGATCATGAACAAATATCTATTCTAATATAACATGCATGCTAGATTGCTAGAGTAGCTAAAAACATTAGAAAACTGATTAAAAAAAATGAGCAATAATTAAACTTACTCTGATCAAGAATCTGATTAGATACTCTTGCTCTACTCGACGTCAGGAGCCTAGGAGTGACCTCCAATCTTCAATCTGATAAGGAATGAGGTCAGAAATTTAGAGAAATGGTAATTTTATAAGAATAAAATCTGAATAACTGATTTTTCTATTTATATAAACTTTTCATTTTAATAATAAAATAATTAAATGTCATTTACTATTACCACTTTTACTTAAACTAGTCTCTAAGTTTTTTCCTACTCAAAAACAATTCTAAAATCTTATAAATATAAATATTGTACCATCTTCTTTTTGGTAGAAAATATTTGAATTATTTAAAGATTGGGTATTGAATTTTTTCAAATTAGTATCAATATTTACATATTCACCTCTTATCTTTCTATCTATTATTTTAATTATTAAAATAATATTAGTTTATTTAGTACTTTCTTTTAAAATTTCTGTAATTATAAACTTTTATGAAAACAAAAACTTTATATTGAAGAAAAAAAATATATTCTTTTAATATTAAATTTTAAATATATTACTTTTTTGTTATAATCTTTAATTTTATTTATAAATTATTTAATTAATATTTGAACTGAGAGGAAGATGAGACATGAATTATATATATATATATATATTAAATAAAAAAACAAAAATAAATAATTACACTAGTAAGAGTCTTTTATGTCATTAAATTTACATCGGTTGTATCAAGATGTAACTTAAAAAACTTGTGTTAACACTTTTAAAATAAGTCATCTTTTATATTTTGGTGTCGTTGGATTAATATTCAAAGTTTTTTAAATTTATTATTTTTTATGTAATTGTCATTTGAAAAAAACTTTACATCTCTAATTCTGCATTTATGTGGGTTCACCTCGATTAAGAGGCTTATCCAACTTCGGCTTGACTTAGACCTAATTCAATTCATTTTGAACTAAATTCAACCAGGTTAATTTAACCTAAACTAATTTACCTGGACTTGATATGTCTAATAATTTTAGTCCAACTTGACTTAAGTCAGATCCAACTTGCTGGGTACAATCTGACTTGGATTTGCTTAGCTCAACCTAATATAGATCTGATCCAACTTTACCTAGGTCTGGTCTAGTCAAACTTGACTTTAATGTAGTCTAATTCAACTTGTCTAAGGTTTAGACTGCCTAACCTTAGACCTGATATGTCCAAGAATGACCTAAGTTTGACCTAACCAACTTGACTTAGATTGGATTTGAATTGAGATTGGGCTTTTAAGTACAGTCTAACTTATGTTTGCTTGGCCTAATCTAACATAGGTCTCCCTAGATTTAGTTTAAGTAAACTTGATTTTGGTTTGATCTAATTTGACTTATTTATGACCTAGACCACTTAATATTGCATGATATATCTTTAACTTCACTTATCTATAATTAGCTCAATTCAAGGCAACTCAATCATGTCTTACCTATACTTAATCTAACCTAATACTTCATAACTTAAACTAATTAAAACTTACCTTAATTTTAGATTTTCAACATCTAAATTTCTAAAATAAAAAGGTTATCATATCCAAATTCAATTAATTGGACTTAACATCCAAAAATATAAAATTTAGATTGATAAATCTATTAAAATAAATTTAATGTAATATAAATTTGGATAAATATTAATTAGATTTGAAAATTTAGATTTTCTAGGCCCTTTAACTTATCAATTACTTGAGTAAACACTCTGAAATCAATAAGGTACTTTACAGCTGTGAACGAACTTATGAGATAAGAATTTATTATCTAGAAACTAACTTATCAACTTTGTAAAATAGACCCACTATATAATTCATATATTTTATTAAACTTGAACTGGTGATACAATTTTATTTTTAAATATTAATATTTGTATATTTTATTAGTACAAAGTTCTATTTAATCAGTCAAGAATTACCTTTATTTTATTTTATTACCGAACCACACTATAATTTTTACTATACCTTTCCCTCTTAAGGAGTTAAAGTTGTGCATTAGTTTCACTCGTATTGGTTGACTCACTAAAACAATTGTGACCTATGAAGACGTTTTTCATTCTTTACGACCCATAAGTTATTGTTGAAGCCACAAAATTAATTTGACATTGATATATATATATATATAAATTGCACTTCAAAAATGAAAGCAGGTGATATGTGGACCCATACAGCCTTTTCCACATATATCTATGTTAAGACAAATGAGGTATTGGTCATCAAGTACCTATTGCTATTAAGATTCAAATGAGAAAAATCTGATCCACACACCATTTAAAATTGAGACTTTTAAATCATGATAATTAACAAAATTATATTGAGTTTTTTCTTGTCGGCAACAAAATTATAATGAGTTGGACGATTAGCTCCACCGCAATTTAGAAATTGTTTTATACATTTTCATATACTTTTACGACTTGTATTAACACTATTAGAAAAAGTTTATTTAAAGACTTATTTTTAATTACCAAATAAAATAATTACTAATTATGACTAAAATAATTATCAAATTAGATTTTGATTGTTAAATAATTATAAAATAGAAATAATGATTGAATTTAGTGATCAATTAAGTTAAATAATTAATATCTAACATTAGCTATTTACCATTAGATTCTAAATTAGTCTCTAACTTAATTAGATACCAATTTAGAATCTAATGACATAGGTCACTAAAATTTTGGTATCTAATGTTAGATATCAATTATTTGATTCACTAAATTCAATTATTACTTCTATTTTGTAATTATTTAACAAACAAAATTTAATTTGGTGACTATTTTAGTCATAATTAACAACCATTTTATTTGATAGCTAAATATTGATTTTTAAATAACTTTTTTCTTACAATAATATATATAAGGTATGATTTTAAGACTCAGGTTTCATAATTTATTGATAAAATTACTAAATATTTTATACTAACATATTGTCTCCTTGCTACTTGATAGAGAGAATAAATTTGTTACTAATTAACTTATACTTGTCTTTCTTGATAAAATTACTAAATATTTTATACTAACATATTGTTTCGGATAGAGAGAATAAATTTGTCACTAATTAATTTAAACTTGTCTTTTTTCAACTGGTAAGCAAGGATATATTCCCTAGCGAAATAATCGCCTGTGGAAAAAGC
>Ga0209700_105734_pt1 | contig 20373 bp, 26 predicted proteins | sample SiratroredBW_FD_187528 | JGI IMG/M metagenome (GOLD analysis project Ga0209700, IMG submission 187528) | Root nodule microbial communities of legume samples collected from California, USA - Siratro red BW (SPAdes) (version 2) | ecosystem: Host-associated > Plants > Roots > Nodule | place: USA...
AATAAAAAAAAAAAACTACTCACCACATTCTAATTTTAATTTCTAAATATGAAATTGTAGGTATAATGATTTAAAAAAAAAGCCACATATAAAACAAATCATGGTTATAATATAATCTAATACATTTAAAAAAAACCAGTTTTTAATTTATAATTTTCAAAGCTTTAATTGCCACTTATATTATATTTAAAAATAGAATAACAGTCAAGCTTTCCATTCTAATTTAATCTTAACTTATCTAAAAAAATCCAAAATCAAATATCCCAAATTTAATTCAAACAAACTGAAAACCTAAATCAATATCCTTTTACTTGGATTGAATTTCGTAAATCACTTGAAAGATCTACTTGTTATATAAAAGTTCTGCATATATCTTTAAATTTATAAATTTATCATAATCTTTCCATATCTAAGTAATATAACTATTAAGCTGCGAAATTATTAAACAGGTGCAATTCATTTCATTATTTATTAAACTGTTATATTTCATCTTTTTTTACGAAAATAGATAAATTATGACATTGGAGACACGATTTTGGTAACAATCTAATTCAACTCTTATAGATAAACAAAAGTATAATTTTAAACTATAAAACAATTAATACATTAAAAAGAAAAGAATAAAGAAAAGAAGAGAAGAAGAGAGGAAAAGAAGAAATCAAATATTTTTTAGCTTGAGCGAGAATCCTCCTCATTTGAGTGAAAATTCTCTCACTTGAACGAAAATGATCCAGAGAGCACTCTAGTTGCAGTGCTATTTTCGCTTGAACAAGAATACCCTCACTTGAGCAAAAGTATTTTCTCGCTTAGGCGAAAAGCTTCTCACTTGAATGAAAATAAACTAGAGAGCACCCCCTTCTTTTTACAAAAGAGCTCGCTCAGGCGAGTTGTATCTCGCTCAAGCGAGACTTGCAAAGTGAGTCTTTTCTGCATATTTAGCTTTAGTGAGATTCCCTCGATTAAGCGAAAGCATCAGAAAATGATATTTCAAAACAACTAACTTTTATCTACTACCAAGTATTAACATGTATTCAAGTTCAAAGTACAACATAAAATATCCAAATACATAAAACTTATGTACAACTATCTATATGACAAAAGAAGGACCATCATAAAGTCATAAAGTCTTTAAATACATCAAATATATATACAAGTGTATACAAAACAAAAAGATGACCAAACTAAGGATGCCTACTCATTAAGGTGCTCCAAAACCTGCATTTGCACATGCTCATGTACATAGTACAATCATCGTAGTTACAACATAATAAAACAAGAATGGGTAAGCTAGTGAAATAATGTTTCCAGCTTGTAAGACTAAAAAAATTGAAGTGATTAGATTTAAAAATTTAAATATTAACTCTCATGTCAAATACAAATAAGTTTATCATTCAATCACAATATTTTATACTCTGTTCCAAATCTATTGACTTCACAATGATCCATTTGCAATATAGACTCATCATTCAGTCATAATAATAATCATATTATCTCAACCATTCATAAGCTTATAGGTGCATATGTAACCATGGTATGTTGATTTTTTTTCAAGCTCTAGTATATTGGTTTCATTTCAACCAAAATGATTACATATGAGCATATAACTCAATCATCAAACATACCACATCAATTCAATCATACTTTTCGCAACCGGGATCACGACGGGGACGATGAACAAAATAATTATTTTCAAAATAGTGAAGTCGCCACTATAGTTTATTAGGAAATCTATGGAAAACCAAAAACAAGATAAGGCAAGTTTGCGAAAACGGATTTTGAGTCCGGGAGTCGGTTATGTGTGGGGAAGGTGTTAGCACCCCCACAACGCTCGTCCTAAGACGGTACCTTTAATTAAATAAGTAATCTGAGTGTGATTTTTTAAAACATTTATTTTCCCAAGAAAGAGATTAAGATAAAACAGACAAAATATTTTTTTGGTTTTAGGGAGCCCGACAAGGTTTGACCTTGCTCTTATGAATCTCCATCAGGGATAGAGAATCAGGGTTACGTAGTTCTTTGTTGATAAGATTGTTGGTTGTCTTGATATTTTTTTTTTTAAATTTTTAAAAGCTTGTGTTTGAAAATAAGGTAAGTGAATGACACCAGTGTCAGGTTTAAAGTCTGGGCTTTGGATAGCAGTGCTAGGTTTAAAGCCTGGGCTTTGGATAGCAGTGCTAGGTTTAAAGCCTGGGCTTTGGATAGCAGTGCCAGGTTCAAAGCTTGGGCTTTGAGCAACAGTGCCAGGTTTAAAGCCTGGGCTTTGAGAAATGGTGCTAGGTTTAAAGTCTGGGCTTTGAATAAGGTGCCAGGTTTAAAACCTGGGCTTTGAATAAGGTACCAGGTGCAAATACTAATTGGGGTGGTGCAAGAAGTAGTTTCACTAATAGAAACCACTTATGATCAAGAGCTTTTTAGGGATTGAGAAGAGTGTGGGTGCAGATCTGGATTAATGGGGTGCAAGAAGTAGATACGCTAATCAGAAATCCAACCAGGGTCGAGGGCATTTTAGGGATTAAGAAGAATTGAAGTGTAGATCTTAATTAATGGGGGTGCAGGAAGTAGATCTGCTAATCAGAAATCCAACCAGGGTTGAGGGCATTTTGGGGATTAAGAAGAATTGGAGTGTAGATCTTAATTAATGGTGGTGCAGGAAGTACCTCCACTAACCAAAAACCCAACTAGTGTTGAGGGCATTTTGGTAATTGAGGGGAGTGCGGGTAAAGATCTTAATTAATAAGGGTGCAGGAAGTACCTCCACTAACCAAAAACCTAACTAATGTTAAGGATATTTTAGGGATTGTGAAGAGCTGGGGTGCAAATCCTAATTAATGGAGGTGCAGGAAGTAACTCCACTAGTCAGAAAGCCACTTATGGCCAAGGGCATTTTAGAGATTGTGAAGAGCTAGGTGCAGATCCTAATTAATGGAGGTGCAGGAAGTAGCTCCACTAGTCAGAAACTCACTTATGGCCAAGGACATTTTGGGAATGAGAAGAGTGTGGGTGCAGGCACAAACACATGGGGGTGCAGAGAGCACCCTCATTAATCAGAAACCCAGTAGGGTTTGAGGGATGCACGTGAGGTGTTGTGGCAGGGCAGATTGGCGTGGCTGACATGGGCAACAACGGCGATGATGGGCATGGCTGACGGCGACGACGGCGGGCTCTGCCGACAACAGCGCCGACGACGGCGACTTCCGACAGCGTGGAAGCATGAGTGGATCGAGTCTATGGGGGTGCATGGTGACGGCGACGAGCTACGTTTTCACGAGGTTTGGCTAGATCTTGGAGGTGGCGCGGTGGTCGAAGGAGGCAAGGGTGGTTGCGGTGGTTAGGATTTGAAGAAAGAGGCGACGGTGATGCCATATATGGAGGTGAGTAATGGCCGGGTCGTTGGCGGCCTTAGAAGAGAGTAATGAGAGGAAGAAGGTGACAGGTGCTGGTTGGGGTTCCATGGTGGTTTCGTGGGGGTTGCTTGGTTGATGTGATGATAGCCTTATCGGAAAATGAGTGTACGTGAGGAAGGGAGGTACAAGGTGGCGTTTTAGAGGCTTGGTGGAGGCTGTCATGGAGGCGTTTTGGAGGTGCAGTGGAAGTGGTGGAAGATCACATTTTTGCATGAGGTCAAACCCCGAAGGCTTGAGAAAAATTGTGAAGCCCATAATTTTGTTTTCTTCTCTTCTTTGAGTTTGACCATCCTTCCTCTATTGAACCCCCATAAAAAATATAATCTTTTTGTGATTATGAGGGTGGTGTTGTTGCTGGTGCCTGAACTTGGTTTTTGTTTTTTCTGTGCTTTCTTCTTTCTCTATTCTCAATCCTCTTCGCCTTCTCTCTTTTTTTCCTCTCCGTATATGTGTCCGTCATTTTTTTTCTTAACGTAAGAGCAGTTACCAACTAAGTGAATCTCCTTTTTTATTATTTCATTTATTTTTATTCTGAAAGTAGTTCGGAGCAGTTTTGAAAGATTGACTCTTTCTTTTTTTCTTTTTTTTTCTAATTATTAAAGATGAAGTATAGATGAACGTGAGATCAAATAGTTTGAGGACGGTCATCTTTTGTTTTTTATATTTTTTGTTATTGCAAAATGGGTGGTTCAGAGCAATTTTAAGATTGACTGATTCTCTTTTTTTTATTATTAAATTTTTTTTTATGTAGTGGAGAAGGTGAGTAGTTATCTGAGCAATTTCAAAGTTGTTATTTTATATATTTTTTTTCAAATAATACGTGGAGTTAAGGGAGAGGAAATTTAGAGAAGATTGACGTACTTTTTTATTATTTTTATTATCTTGAACGTGCAAATGAAGGAAACAGTTTGAAAACAATTTTCTTTTCTTGTTATTTTTTATTATTTTATATTTTTTCCTTATTTTTAGGTTGTGTTGTTTCAATTTATATTTATATTTTTTGTTATTTATATTTTTTATTATTAATTATTTTTTTAAATCACCACCTTTCCTCTTTTTTTTAAGGTTTTTTTAGTGGAAAAGTTCAAAAAAAATTTATTTATTATTTTTGAAGAAAACTTGAATTAATAAATATATATTCTGTTATTGTTTATTTTTTCATTTTTCATTTTTCAATTTATTATTATATTTTAATTTAAAATATTATCCAGACAAAATTGGGTATTGGCAGTTGCCCCTCTTTACTTAAATTTTTCATGATAATATGAAAATTTGAGAAAAATTTCGTATTATCAAAGTAAAAATTAAGTAAAGATAGAGGCACTGATTTTTGTTTGGGTATCATCACGTGCTGCAAAGAAATACGGAGATCTTGCTTCTATAGAGGATCCCAAAGAGTGTTTGTGACTCTGCTCTCGCAGGGAGTCGAAAACCAAAGAATGGCCAAAACCTTGCTTCTGCAGGGGATCATGTTCCAAAATCAAATGTGACCTTGCTTCTGCAGGGGATCAACATATCAAAGAAGAGTTGTGACTTTGCTTCTGCAGGGAGTCGAAAAGTAAAGAATGGCCAAGACCTTGCTTCTCTGGGGGATCAAGTGCCAAAATCAAATGTGACCTTGCTTCTGCAGAGGATCAACATATCAAAGAAGAGTTGTGACTTTGCTTCAGCAGGGAGTCGAAAAGTAAAGAATGGCCAAGACCTTGCTTCTGCAGGGGATCAAGTGCCAAAATCAAATGTGACCTTGCTTCTACAGGGGATTAACATATCAAAGAAGAGTTGTGACTTTGCTTCTGCAGGGAGTCGAAAAGTAAAGAATGACCAAGACCTTGCTTTTGCAGGGGATCAAGTGCCAAAATTAAATGTAACCTTGCTTCTACAGGGGATCAACATATCAAAGAAGATGCGTGACATTCCTTCAGCAGGGAGTCGAAAAGTAAAGAATGGCCAAGACCTTGCTTCTGCAGGGGATCAAGTGCCAAAATCAAATGTGACCTTGCTTCTGCAGGGGATCAATATAAAAACTTTGAATAAGGGGATAATTTCTCACTAGATCTTGTATCAAAGGATCATGAAACCACTTTTTTTTTTTTTAAATTCTATTTATGATTTGTTTTTGAATGAATACATGTTTGAATGCATGAGAATCTATGATTTGCCTTTGCTTTGAATGCATCTATGAATGCATGATATATTTTTTTAGATGTTTGGCAAGTTTGACTTTTCCACTGGGAAATGAATGCATGACTTTATGCTGATGCATGAAATTTTGACTCGCATGAGATTTTTTAATTTTAATGCCTGAGGATTTTGATTTTCTATTTTGCTCCTCTCTTTAAACCAAATATTTTTATGGAATCATTGAATTCATTGATTGAACTTTGAACTTTCATTTTGGGAAAAACCTTCACAAATCTTAATGCTTGACACAAAATTATTAATACGATCAGTTCTAACATTTTGATGCATATGTGTCGGAATGGGTGGATGAACAAACATACAATAAAGAAATGTTAAACTTCAAATAGGCAATGGAATTGCCCTAAGTATGGGGCGGTAACTTCATTTTAAATCTTTCACTCTTTGAGAGCTGACCATAAATGAGCAGAGTTGTCCCAGTTTTTGAAAAATGGGAAATTAAGGTTCAAAAGGATAACCAATTTGTTAGGTTAGATGGGTAAAAATAGATTTAGTGGGAAATCGGGGTAATGCAACTTACGTGGAGAAAGCTGCATACTTAGGACAATGAACTGATGCTGATTGAATCACATGAAAGTGTCCCCGATTTCGAAGAATATTTCTGGCTAGGGTGAAGAAAAAAATATGGGAAAGACACATATAAGAAAGGATTGCCCCAGTATTTATGTTTTAATGACACTATTTCACTCTTATTTAGCTGGCAAATTTGTATCATCCTTTTCGCAAAAGGCATTTTTCTTGCAATTTGACTCGTATTGGCAGTCGCATTCCTCTATTGCAAGGTTATTCTCTGGAAAAATCATCGACAATCATTCTTCAATCAATATGGACTTTACATGGCTTGTAACGTGGTCAGGGTTCAAAAGGTTTTTAAGGAAAATGATATATAGGCTTAAAAACTGTTTACCGGTTATTATGATTTTTATAACAAAGATCATCAACCAAGTATTGCACGAAACAGTTCATGTTTTTGCTGAGATCACCTTTTTTCTTTCTATTTGCGAGTCATCCTTATTTGAACTGATGACACATATTTTCTTTTTGAACTTCTTTTCTTAATTTCTGATTTGGGAGCCTTTTGATGCACCCCTTTTTTGATAGATCTCTTATCTTGAATTGAATTCCAATATGTTGATGATCCTTGTTTAGAGTATTTTTGAAAGAAATTTTTACTTTTCAGGCTCAAAGAGGGTACAATGGAATTTTTATTTATGTTTCAGGATAAACAAACATGGCCATATATCATTTTGAATTATGATTGATTGATTTTTAGAGAGATTAACTCCCGCAACAGATTCCAGCGATTCCAAATACTTGTCATTTTTCTTCTTTTTTCTCATCGTCCTATCTTTTGCTTAGATTGCCCTTTACGGGTTTTTAATCTAACGGACTTTTGTTTCTTTTTTTCTTTTGATTTTTTTTGAATGCCTTTAGCAAAAAGAACTTGAAATCCATAGTCACGTGAAAAATCTGATTGATTGCCCCAATATGATGTTTTACTCTTAGTTTTAATCGGCAACAAACATGTTACTGAGGCGAATCGCTTTCTCTATTGGGGATGGAAGGCTCAAAGGGGTATCCAATATGCTATTATGAAAGAAATCAATTTTCTATGCCAAGCTTTAAAATTGCGTCAAATCTTTTTATTATTTTTATCAATAAATTCAATGATTCCATAAACATGATTTATTATGCAATTTTTATTTTTATCCCACGACATCCTTCAGACCTCGAGAAAATTTTGTAGACAACCCATGGTGTATCCTTAGCAATCAAAACGCATAAGAAAGACCGACTTGTACTGGTAGCTTCACTTCCCCTATGACCTCTCTTTTACTACCGTCAAAAGCTCTCACCACCATGGTACTAGGACATAGATGAATCCCTTCACCATGCAATTTTTTCAATGTGGTTTTTGGCATTACGTTCAAAGAGGAACCATTATCGACTAGCACGCGTGATATAAAATAATTCATGCACTTGACAGAAATGTGAAAATCTTTGTTATGATCTCTGCCCTCTGAAGGTATTTCTTCCTCTGTAAAAGTTAAGTAATTATTAGCAGTGATGTGACTAACAATTCCTTCAAATTTATCCAAGGAGAGATCTTGTTCCACATGAGCTCCGTTTAAGATCTTCATTAATAACTTTCGATAAGCAGTCGAGTGCATTAACAATTCCAACAAAGACACCCTTGCAGGCATCCTGTTCAACTGATCCACCACTTTGTATTCGCTTTGTTGGATGAACTTCAGAAACTTAAAAGCGTCTTCATCAGTAATCTCCCTTCTCCCTCTCTCTTCAGGCTCTGAATCAACTTGCACAACCTTTCCTTTCAAATACAACTTTGCCTTTTCCATAGCCATTTCTTCTCTATTCTTTTCATAGCTTGTTTCACCCCTTAAGTCAGGATGAGCAAAAAGACGTCCGCTCCTAGTCATACCTCCAATTCCAGAGATTTTATCGATTGTTGTCCTGCCTTGCTCAACCGATTCTTCTTTTTGTTCTCCTTGAACTATACTAACAACATATTTCCAAGGAACATCCTTATTATCCTTATATGCAAAGGTTAATGGTGTTTGAATTACTAGAGGTTGTCGCCCTGAAGGCATGGGAGCGGCTGCTTTAGTAAATTGAATGACTAATGGTTGAGGCCTCTATGGAAGCCATTCTTCTCCGGTGAACACTTTTCCTTCTTTCCTTTGATGACAAACTTGTAAAACATACCTGTCCATCAAGTCTTGCACAAAATCTTTAAACTCAACACACTCATCAATGGAATGTGTGGTGCAAGCATGGAAACCACATTCATCTTCGGACTTGTACTCATATTGGAATAATCCAGCCAGACAAATTGCTTCAAAAACTTCATTCATAAGTTTCTTCATTTTATGGATACTCCTAACCAAAATCGAACCTGCTTCTTCCATAATAACTTTCACCATAGAGCTTGTATGTCCAAACAGCGGGTTTTGCTCAACACTCGGCTTTTGCTCCGGGAAAGTACGCCACTTAGAATCAATCAAAGATTGCACTTTATACTTGAGTGCTCGACAGTTCTCAGTTGAATGACCAATCTCCCCACTATGATATTCACATTTTACGTTGGGGTCATAATATCTGGGATATGGTGGTTGTACCACCTTTGCCCGACATAAGACCACTAGCGAATTCTTGAGTAAATTTGGCAAGAGCTCTATGTAGGACATTGGAAGAGGAGTAAAATTCACAACTTTCCCTCTCGAACTATTATTCTTCTGTCCATAGCCTGGGTTTTGTGCTTGGTTAAAGCTCTGACCTCCAACATTGGGCTGGAATGCATTGTTAGGGGTAAATGGAGGTCTGTATGCAGTTGACGGCCTAGGAGTATTCTGAGAATAACCCGGCATGGCATTTGCAACATACGCAGATGAGGATCTATCATTAAGAAGATATTGTGGCCGATATCCTTCCCAATAAGGTGCAGTGGAAGCCGCTTGAACCTCTCTCTTTCTTCTTACTGGGATTGAACCCTGGTTTCTTAGCACTGGTGGTTACAGACGAACCTTGTGCTATCTTTCCACTCTTGAGTCCATGTTCAATTCTTTCTCCAATAGTGACAATATCGAAGAAATTGGAAGAAACACTTCCGAGCACATGTTCATAAAAGGAGCTTGTAACGTTTCTATGAACATGGTGATCCTTTCTTTCTCATATAGTGGTGGTTCAACTTGGGTGGCCAACTCTCTCCACCTCTACGCTTTGAAAGTTTCCGAACTCTTCTTTGTCATATTCTATAGTTGCATTTTATCAGGAACCATGTCCATATTATATTTGTACTGCTTTAAGAAAGCGTCTACCAAATCTTTCCATGATGAAATCCGAGTTGGTTCAAGGTGCATATACCAGTTCAATGCCACACCCCCAAACTATCCTGAAAGCAATGAATCAGAAGTTTTTCATTGTTCACGTGAGCTGCCATCTTCCTACAATACATAGTCAAATGACTTTTTGGGCAAGTGGTCCCCTTATACTTCTCAAAGTCTGGCACTTTAAATTTCGGGGGAATTACTACACCCGGTACCAAGCATAGACCGGCAGCATCTCCGAACTCATAACTACCCCCACCTTCTATTACCCTCAATCTCTTCTTAAGGACCTCTAGCTTATCTTTCCCTCTATCAGCATCAAGAATCGCGGCAGTCGGAGCTACAAATTCTGTTTTGGACTCACCTCCCAAAGTCACATTTAAAACCTTGGGTTGGGTAGTAGTCGGAATGTTATTAATTACTACATCTTCACCACGACCACCAGGTGGTACTTGAATGAACTCAGGCTGACCTCTAGCATTAGCAGCATTAACATCTTGTGGTATAGTTTCTTGCTCCACACCTTTCTCGTAGGGTGGTTCATAGTTCAGGGGCAAGCCGTACAGAGGAAACTCTTGATTTGTTCGATTTCCTTGATGAAGATCTCGGGTTTGGAATGTGAAGACTGAGCCCCTTCATCTCTGGTAGTAGCTTCATGTTTGCTGTGCATGATTGTCAAAGATTCGAGGATCTGACCCAATTGATCTTTTAAACCATGAATCTAACTCACTTTATCTTTTAGATCACCGATCTCGTCCTGCATTGCTTTCATTGCTTGCTCTCAGTTTTCCATATTCTGACGATTGGCGCGAGTCCTATATGGATGTCGTGGGAATTTAGCCGTTATTGTTTTCTTTGCTTTTATTTAAGATGAATTAGATGAAAGGTGCAATATGAATAAAATGCAATTAGTCAGAAATTATAAAGTTGTGTAATCGATACGTAATTAAATAGAAATTAACACAGATCTGGAGTCTCAAAAAACTGATTTATTTAAGGAATTCAAATTGATACATCTTCAATAGAAAGACAAAAGGAAATTGCTATCAATCCCTAACGCGGGCAATCAAAATCTTCATTTGCTCTACTAGCCATTTGCAATGATCGAGAAAAATCTGAACTTCCCATGGAGGATCATGGAACATCACTGCGTCAGCCTCTCGTAACATTCTAGGTACGTCCTCGATAGCCCCATTAGCTAGAGCAGCCAATTGGGAAAAATTTCTCTACTAGTGTACCACATCCTTTTCCTGCTCAACCATGTAATATCTCGCGCGGGTCATTGCAGCTTGGTGTCTTTCTTCCAATTCTAATAGTAACATACGCTCCTTATTCACACTTTCTTCACATATAACCATTGTCTCCTCCACTTGATGTTCCATAACGTTGACCTGAATTTGAAGATCCTGCAATCTTTTCACGACTTCTTGCTTGTCCCTTTTAATGTCCTCATACAAATTTTTCCACTGACGTTCAGCTAATAAGGCCGTGTTCCGCTCTTGCACTCTCATTGTTAGCTCTTTGTTTGCTGTAGACAGATCTTGTTTGATCCTATGTGTAAAATCCCTTTCGGCTCTTTGTTTCTTGATCAAACCTTCATATGCTTCTGTCTTCTCCTCATATTCTCTGTTGAGATCGGCATAGCTATGTTGTAAGCCCAGTAGGTCATCAACCATCTTGACATTCTTCTCTTTCAATCTTGCAACTTCCTTCTTCAACTTCTTTATTTCCCCTAACTCTATATCTTGGTTTTGTTCTTCATTTCTCGACTGAGTGGGGATTCTTCGGAAAGGCAGCTTGACTTGATTAACCCTCTCTGTGACCCATTGATGATAAGGAATTTCTCTATTTATCCCCCATGCTCTCAAATCCCTTTCCATACGGATCACCCTTTTCCATGCACTCCTAATATGTCGGAGAGTTTCAGTAACATCTCCTTCTCCATAGTATGTCAGCAAAGTAGTAGGCGAAGCAGCTGCTGGCAAACCTCTTATAGGGTACCCAAACTGTCTTTGGGCCAGAATCAGATTGTAGTTAAAACAACCCTTAGTGCCTATGAGTGGCATGTTTGGGTAGTTCCCACAATAATATATGTTGCTCACCTTCTGCTGCCAAGATGGATGCCACTTTATCTTTTCTTGAGTCAATCTTGAGAGAAACTCACCCCAGTTTGTCGTTCTCTTTACTTCCAGCTTGCGTTGCATTACCACTTCAACAGGAGATTGAGCACTGATGCCTTTTTACCCTATGCGAGATAGGAGCCAGACATAAAACACAGGTAGACAACACATCAACTTTCTTTTCCCCATGTCATAGCATAAATGAAGAGATATATAGACGTCAGCTAAGATTGTTGGGACTGGATTTTCCGCTCGAGTTTTACTTGCAATAAATACATCAATTGCAACATAGTCGACCAAATCTTCGACATTAGGGAACAACATAATACCATATAGTGTAAGAGCCAGAACATCCATGTAAGTCTCCCAATTTTCTTGGTCAGCTAGCTGATGCAAATAGCTTTCCAAAAATTTTGGGGTAAATCCTCATACACCTTTCTTGTTTACTAAGGCATTTTCTAGTTCTCTTGGGTGAATTTTCATTATCCCAGATAGAGTTGAAACAAAAGCGTGATGTTCAGCATATTTGTATGGAGACCTCCCCTCCAAGGGTAAGTCTAAAATCTGCTCAAACTCCTCAATCGTCTGCACCAATTGAAAGTCTTGGAATGTGAAAGCTCTGACAGATGGGTCATAATACTGCGCAAAGGCCATGATCAAGGAAGTCTGCACCTCTATGTCGAGCAAACCTAACAAATTCACATATTTCTTCCTGAAAGAGTTTCTCTAAACCGCCCTGAGCCTTTGTCCTAATGCCTTGATTCCAACCAGATTATTCTCTTTGGCTTTTATCGGCAGTTTTGCTTTCAAATCCTCTTTAGATTTCATTTTGACTCCAAAACTTACATTAATTTCCATTCTTTTTTGACAAAAAAACACAGCTTTATAGTTTCTGACCTTAAAAGAAAACAATTGAGACTATGTGAGAAAAAGAAATACATGCATGCAATGCAATGCAACGAAGAAAGCCTGAGCTAATCTTCATATGTCATGATAAAAATAATGGATGCTTTGTATGAGAGAAGAAATTAATGAAATGGATAAAAATATTTTTATTATTATTTTTATTATTACTTTAAAAAAAAATGGGCTGGTGGATAGAGGCACGCAACATATCTCCCTTTTTGCCCTAAAAAGGTTCAATATGCTTAGGGGTCTAAGGCATTAGATGCACACTCACAAAGGTAAGCTCCTAATTCCTAAAGGTATAAGGCCACTAGAGCTATGGCTCCCCTCACTGCATTACCCACAACAGTTGGTATCCAACTTGTGTAAGCATACAAGTGAAGAGAACAGACTCTAGCTGGGGTTCTCGCAATAGCCAGAATGGGAAGTACATCTTCATTGACATTGCTACACAACCCCTTCTAATTATAAGATTCCTCAGACCCGGGTGTAGGGCCGCACTCATGATATGAACAAATGTGTGTGTGTGAAGCGAGAATTATGCACCCAACCCTCCACCTGCAAAACAACCAGAAAAGTCCCAAGTAGGTATATAGCATATATAACAGATATAGCATGTCATTTACCCTAGGGTTCAATTATTCCAACAATAATAAAATAAACAATCATATATACAAAAGGAAGGGAAAGATAAACATTAAAAAAGAACTACACTCATTTTACTTATTTAATCAAATTGGCCTGACTCTCAAACAGTCCCCAGCGGAGTCGCCATCTGTCGCAACCGGGATCACGACGGGGACGGCGAACAAAATAATTATTTTCAAAATAGTGGAGTCACCACCATAGTTTATTAGAAAAATCTATGGAAAACCAAAAACAAGATAAGACAAGTTTGCAAAAACAGATTTCGAGTCCGGGAGTCGGTTACGTGTGGAGAAGGTGTTAGTGCCCCCACAACGCCCGTCCTAAGATGATACCTTTTAATTAAATAAGTAACCTGAGTTTGATTTTTTAAAACATTTATTTTCCCAAGAAAGAGATTAAGAAAAAGCAGACAAAATATTTTTTTGGTTTTAGGGAGCCCGACAAGGTTTGACCTTGCTCCTACGAATCTCCATCAGGGATGGAGAATCAGGGTTACGTAGTTCTTTGTTGATAAGATTGTTGGTTGTCTTGATATTTTTTTTTTTTTTTGAAATTTTTGAAAGCTTGTATTTGAAAATAAGGTAACTGAATGGCACCAGTGCCAGGTTTAAAGTCTGGGCTTTGGATAACAGTGCCAAGTTTAAAGCCTGGGCTTTGGATAGCAGTGCCAGGTTTAAAGCCTGGGCTTTGAGCAACAGTGCCAGGTTTAAAGCCTGGACTTTGAGTAATCATGCCAGGTTTAAAGCCCGGGCTTTGAGAAATGGTGTCAGGTTTAAAGCCTGAGCTTTGAGAAATGGTGCCAGGTTTAAAGCATGGGCTTTGAATAAGGTGTCAGGTTTAAAGCCTGGGCTTTGAATAAGGTACCAGGTGCAAATATTAATTGGGGTGGTGCAGGAAGTAGCTTCACTAATAGAAACCACTTATGATCAAGGGCTTTTTAGGGATTGAGAAGAGTGTGGGTGCAGATCTGGATTAATGGGGGTGCAGGAAGTAGATCTGCTAATCAGAAATCCAACCAGGGTCGAGGGCATTTTGGGGATTAAGAAGAATTGCAGTGTAGATCTTAATTAATGGGGTTGCAGGAAGTAGATCCGCTAATTAGAAATCTAACCAGGATTGAGGACATTTTGGAAATTAAGAAGAATTGGAGTGTAGATCTTAATTAATGGGGGTGCAGGAAGTAGATCCGCTAATCAGAAATCTAACCAGGATTGAGGGCATTTTGGAGATTAAGAAGAATTGGAGTGTAGATCTTAATTAATGGGGGTGCAGGATGTACCTCTACTAACCAAAAACCCAACTAATGTTAAGGATATTTTAGGGATTGTGAAGAGCTGGGGTGCAGACCCTAATTAATGGAGCTGCAGGAAGTAGCTCCACTAGTCAGAAAGCCACTTATTGCCAAGGGCATTTTAGGGATTATGAAGAGCTGGGGTGCAGATCCTAATTAATGGAGGTGTAGGAAGTAGCTCCACTAGTCAGAAACCCACTTATGGCCAAGGGCATTTTGGGAATGAGAAGAGTGTGGGTGCAGGCACAAACACATGGGGGTGCAGAGAGCACCCTCATTAATCAGAAACCCACTAGGGTTTGAGGGATGCACGTGAGGTGTTGTGGCAGGGTAGATTGGTGTGGCTGACATGGGCAACAGCGGTGGCGATGGGCATGGCTGACGGCGGCGACGGCGGGCTCTGCCGACGGCAGCGCCGATGAACGACGGCTTCCGACAGCGTGGAAACGTGAGTGGATCGAGTCTCATGGGGGTGCATGGTGACGGCGGCGAGCCACGTTTTCACGTGGTTTGGCTAGATCCTGGAGGTGGCGCGGTGGTCGAAGGAGGCACAGGTGGTTGCGGTGGTTAGGGTTTGAAGAAAGAGGCGACGGTGACGCCATATATGGAGGTGAGTAATGGCCGGGCCATTGGCGGCCTTAGAAGAGAGTAATGAGAGGAAGAAGGTGACGGGTGCTGGTTGGGGTTCCATGGTGGTTTTGTGGGGGTTGCTTGGTTGACGTGATGATAGCCTCATCAGAAAATGAGCGTACGTGAGGAAGGGAGGTGCAAGGTGGCGTTTTAGAGGCTTGGTGTAGGCTGTCATGGAGGCGTTTTGGAGGTGTAGTGGAAGTGGTGGAAGGTCAAAGTTCTGCATGAGGTTAAACCCCGAAGGCTTGAGAGAAATTGTGAAGCCCATAATTTCGTTTTCTTCTATTCTTTGAGTTTGACCATCCTTCCTCTGTTGACCCACCATAAAAAATCTAGTCTTTTTGTGATTATGGGGGTGGTGTTGTTGTTGGTGCCTGAACTTGGTTTTTTTTTCTGTGCTTTCTTCTTTCTCTATTCTCAATGTTCTTCCCCTTCTCTCTTTTCTTCCTTTCCGTATATGTGTCCGTCTTTTTTTTTCTTAACGTAAGAGCAGTTACGACCTAAGTGAATCTCCTTTTTTATTATTTCATTTATTTTTATTCTGAAAGTAGTTCAGAGCAGTATTGAAAGATTGACTCTTTCTTTTTTTCCTTTTTTTAATTATTAAAGATGAAGTATAGATGAACGTGAGATTAAATAGTTTGAGAACAATCATCTTTTATTTTTTATATTTTTTGTTATTGCGAAATGGGTGGTTCAGAGCAGTTTTAAGATTGACTGATTCTCTTTTCTTTATTATTAAATTTTTTTTATGTAGTGGAGAAGGTAGGTTATTATCTGAGCAGTTTCAAACTTGTTATTTAATATATTTTTTTCAAATAATACGTGAAGTTAAGGGAGAGGGAATTTAGAGAAGATTGACTTATTTTTTTATTATTTTTATTATCTTGAACGTGCAAATGAAAGAAACAATTTGAAAACAATTTTCTTTTCTTGTTATTTTTTATTATTTTATATTTTTTTCCTTATTTTTATGTTCTGTTGTTTCAATTTATATTTATATTTTTTGTTATTTTCGTTTTTCATTATTAATTAAATCACCACCTTTTCTCTCTTTTTTTTTAAGTTTTTTTTAGTGAAAAAATTCAAAAAATAATTATTTATTATTTTTTCAAGAAAATTTAAATTGATAAATATATATTCTATGTTATTATTTATTTTTTTATTTTTCCTTTTTCCACTTTATTATTATATTTTAATTTAAATGATTACTCGGACAAAATCGGGTGTTGACAATACTAAAACATATAGATGTATATGTAACTATGGTACCTTGATTTCCTTTCAACTCCCAGTACACTGGTATCATTTCAACCATAATGATTACATATAAATCTATACCTCATCAGCATAACACATCAATTCTATCATATTGAAGCATATAGAGATATATGTAACCATGGTACCTTGGTTTCCTTTCAACCCCGTGTACACTGGTTTCATTTAAACCAAAATGATTACATATAGCTCTATAACTCAGACATTACACATATCATTTCAATTCTATCAAACAATAATAAAAATGTTCTCACATGTTACTTTCTAACATCATTACTTAAAATAGTTCAATTAATCATACCAAATCAAGATAAAACAATCAAACTCATCAGTACTCAAAAATCAGTTAGACCACATGCAAGAAAGACTTGTTCACTGGTAATCGCATATTCAAGTCTTTTATCCTAGAGTTCTATTTGAAAGTAACTAACTAGTATAAAAAAAGTTACTAGCTTCCCTTACCTTAGACGATGATCCCCTATCAGTTCTTCCAATCAAACAGTGACAGTAGTCCAACTCTAGGGATCTAGAACAAGTTATCCAATTAACACCAACTTTTAGTATAATCTTAATCAGGTTGAGAAGAACACTTTTCTCAATTATTCCCACCAATATTGATGACAAAAACTTAACGAAAAAATTAGAGAACAAAGGATGCGTACAGTTAATAGGAACTTACTCTGATTCTGATCGGTCAGAAATTACCCTAGGATCCTCAGCTATTACGGGGCTTGATCAGATTCTAAAACAGGTGAAATATGAAGGGAGAAATTAAGAGGGAAGGGAGAGAGTGTTATGAAGAGGTGTGGAGAGAGAGAAATGAAAAGACGTGGGTTTACAGTAGGGGGGTTACAATTTCAAGTGAAGAATTCGTGCTATCGTGACACAACTTCAGAAACACGATTTGAGTAGAAAAATTATTAGTGAAATCATGCGAATGTGACACTATTTTAGTTATGCGTAATTTGTTTTTATTCTTTATGTTTTGATTTAAAATAAATAAATAAATAAAATTAAATATTTAGAAAATTGTTTTTGATCTAAACTTTTTAGTAGTAATTTTTTTTCAGTGTATATTTGATAGTTGACGCTTGCTTTGCATATAACTATCATAGATTTTGAGTTATCAAAATTTAGGACGAAAAAACTTTAAATAATCATAACTTTTGATAAAAAGTTCAGATTGAGACGCTCCAAAAAAAAAGTTACTCGAAATTATGTAACATATGTGGTAGGCAATACCGTTGGATATTCTGGATACAAATTTTTTCCAAAATTCTATCGTTTATTGTTACTTCACATAATTATACTTGTCAAAAACTTCTAAAATTTTTTGTGGTATTTCCTTATATTATATATAGATTTATCAAATCATTGCATTTAAATTCTAAACATATACAAAAATAAAAAATAAAAAATATTATAATTGAAATCATGTCATATTGACACAATTTCAGTTTAATTTTTTCACTAAAATCGTGTCACGTTAATATAATTTCAGTTCTATTTTTTTATTAGAATCATGTCACATTAGTATGATTTTACTTCTACCTTTTTGTTCCAAAATTGTATCAATGTGATACAATTTTTACTTTATTGTCACTTTTTTTAAAGAAATGACATGGTGACACAACTTCTTCACCTGAAATCGTGACTTTGTATCACAATTTATCTATTTGTATAATTTTTTTTACATCAATTTGGTAAATAATGAAATAAATTGCTCCTGTTTGATGCTTTAACCATTTTTAAGCTGTGAATTTTTTAATAATTTTTTATTTTAACTAATTGTAATTATTTTCATTAAAATATAATATTTAATATCTATTATTGAATTGAATGAGAAAAAAAGGTATGCGTAATTATTTTACTTATAGTAAATAATAAATATGTTACTGAATTAAATTTGGTTTTAATATTAATATGCATTTTAATTTAAAATATAATTTGTTACATTAATCGTAAGATTTAATATTTTTTTTATATTTTGTACGTGGTATAATTAATTAGTGACGAGATTAGAAAAGAACAGATAAAAATTTATCAAGAATTCAAAAATATATTGTTATGGAAGAAAAATCAATCAAAAGCACATTTGTAGAACTAAAATTACATTTAAAATATCTTATAATATTTAATAAATTAAAAATGTATTTTATCCATTTTATTAACATCCAATATCATTGGTGTTCTTGCAAGAAACCAGTTAGCTCCAACAACAATAAAGTCTTCCGTCACTCCTGGTACTCTTGGATTCCAACTAGGTTCTTATGCTCCTTTCAAAGTCAATGGTCCTGGGATCTTGCAGGCACTCCGACGCTCAAATCAGTTTAAGGTTTGACTAGTGCAGGTGATTGAGATTAGAGTGTAGAAGTACTTTATATCTGGAGATTAAATTCGTATTTATAGGTGTTGTAATGAGCCTAGAACGTTTGGGTCCAATGGGCCCATTCCAACATAGGCCAAACCTGCTATGATCCGATCTAATTTGAATCCACTTTATTGCATTCCTCTATGTGTCTTACGTAGGGAGCGGCCATGTGTCGCTTATTGGTTGCACGTGTCCTTTGTCAACCAGTGTGTGAATGAAGTAACTTTATTTGTGACGACCGAGATGAACATCTCGGTCGGTCATTTTGACATACCATAAGGGCATAAACAAATATAGTTTGGTTAGTGTGTCTGGTCGATCGTATAGTATAATCGATAATGATAAGAGATTGTTTCCAAAGATAAGTACTCTTTTATCAAAATTTTGTTAGTTATATATATCACATTGTGAACTTTGTGATTCATTATTTCTTCACATTTTATTTCTTAAATCAGAATAAATAATGGATTTTTTTTTTCATTTCCAATTTTTTCGAAGCGAAAACTCATCTATTGAAGGTTTGTGTCCTTTCAAAGTCAACGGTCCTGAGGTCTTGTAGGCACTCCGACGCTTAACTCAGTTTAAGGTCTAAGTAGTGCAGGTGATTGAGATTAGAGTTTAGAAGTACCTTATATCTGGAGATTAAGCTCCTATTTATAGGTGTTGTAATGGGCCTAGAGCTTTTGGGTCCAATGGGCCCAGTCCAACATAGGCTCAACCTGCTATGATCCATTCTAATTTGAATCCACTCTACTGCATTCCTCTATGTGTCTTACGTAGGGAGCCGCCACGTGTCGCTTATTGGTTACGCGTGTCCTTTGTCAACTAGCGTGTGAATGAAATAACTTTATCCGTGATTCATTATTTCTTTACATTTTATTTCTTCACTCAGAATAAATAATGGATTTTTTTTTCATTTCCAATTTTTTCGAAGCAAAAACTCATCTGTTGAAGGTTTGTGTTCTCACTTGTGATTCTTTCATATGTTACTCGAAGATTCAATACTTTTTTATTTTCAATTTTTTATGTTTTCTTATCTATCTATCATTGTGTTACATTTTCAATTTACGTTTTTTAATATCTCGGTTAAGATTTTTTTTCGTTATAATTTAATGTTATGAATTTCCTATAGTTAGATCTGCTTCATGTTGTTTTCTTTTGTTCAAATGTGAAAGTTGGCATTTTTAGATTTTCAATATGTGAGTTTGAAAAGCATGGTGTTTTTTGGTTTTTATCTGTTAATTTCATTTACTTTTGTTATTAATAGGAATGAAAAGGTCAAAAAGATGATGCTTACATAGTGGAGAATCGTAAGTCCAATTGATTGTCTTAAATTTCTTCTTTAAATTTCCATTTTTTATATTAATTTTTTACTAAGACTACTTTACTGTATATATATATATAGATAGATAGATATAATTGCAGTCTAAATCTAATCATTCAATTATATTCCTCCTTTTTGTTTTGTCAAACGGTTGTTCATGTTCTAAACATATAATATATTGTTTTCTTTTAATAAGTTGCCTAATTATTTTTTTTTATTGTTAGTCAGGAGTGCTACGTAATTTAAGAATAATATATATTTAATATATTTAAATATTTATGTACATTTAAACATATAAATATATATTTAATATTTATATTATATATTATATATTATATATTATATATTATATTT
>Ga0209700_105735_pt1 | contig 20368 bp, 17 predicted proteins | sample SiratroredBW_FD_187528 | JGI IMG/M metagenome (GOLD analysis project Ga0209700, IMG submission 187528) | Root nodule microbial communities of legume samples collected from California, USA - Siratro red BW (SPAdes) (version 2) | ecosystem: Host-associated > Plants > Roots > Nodule | place: USA...
TGAATCCATTCATTCAGGCATAGGCTAGCAATAGTCTCACAGCTTCCAATTTGGCCACTAGTGCATATGTTTCACCAAAGTTAATCCCTTCTTCTTGATTGTAGCCTCTAGCAACCAGCCTTGCTTTGTTTCTCACAATGACTCCTAGTTCATCAAACTAGTTCTTGAAAAACCAGTTGGTTCCAATCACATTCATTCTCTTTGAAACAAGAGTTCATACTTCATTTCTGGTAAACTAATTGAGCTCCTCATGCATTGCATTGACTAGTGTTTGTCTTTCAAGGCCTCAGCCACTGATTTATGTTCCAATTGTGATACAAACCGACACATGATGACTTGTTTTTGCACCCAAACCATACGCACATCTCTTTCGGTTACTTTATTGTTGTTTCCCATCAATATGGTGAAAAAATGCTCAGAACAAAAGTACATGACCCTAAACACGAAAACCTACCAAAAATCGAAACCAACCCAAGATAACTAAATTTTTAAAAAAAATCTTTTGCACATAATTTTCGGTTATTTTGTTGTTGTTTCCCATCAATACGGCTAATAAATATAACAGTTAACAGTTTAAGTCAATTGGCACGAAAGCTCGCAAAATTTACAAACCAACATATGATGACTTGTTTTTGCACCCAAACCATCGACACATCATTTTCGGTCATTTTATTGTTTTTTCCCATCAATATGGTTAAAAAATGCTCAGAACAAAAGTATAGGACCCTAAACACGAAAACCAGCCAAAAATGGAAAGCAAACCAAGATAACTACTTTTTTCCCCCAAATCTTTTGCACATAAATTTCGATCATTTTGTTGTTGTTTCCCATCAATACGACTCAAAAATATAACAGTTAGAAGTTTAAGTCATTTAGAACGAAAACTCGTAAAAGTTACAATTCAACACATGATGACTTGTTTTTGCACCCAAACCATCCGCACATCATTTTCGGTCACTTTATTGTTGTTTCCCATCAATATGGTGAAAAAATGCTCAGAAAAAAAGTATAAGACCCTAAACACGAAAAACTGCCAAAAATTGAAACCAACCTAAGATAACTAAATTTTTAAACAAAATCTTTTGCACATAATTTTCGGTTATTTTATTGTTGTTTCCCATCAATACGGCTAATAAATATAACAGTTAACAGTTTAAGTCAATTGGCACGAAAGCCCGCAAAATTTACAAACCAACACATGATGATTTGTTTTTGCACCCAAACCATCGACACATCAAGTTCGGTCATTTTATTGTTGTTTCCCATCAATATGGTTGAAAAATGCTCGGAACAAAAGTACAGGACCGTAAACGCAAAAAGCTGCCAAAATGGAAACCAACCCTAAATAACTATATTTTTGACCCAAATCTTTTGGACATAAATTTTGGTCAATTTGTTGTTGTTTCCCATCAATACGGCTATTAAATATAACAATTTAACAGTTTAAGTCAATTAGCACGAAAGCTCGCAAAATTTACAAACCAACACATGATGACTTGTTTTTGCACCCAAACCATCCACACATCATTTTCGGTCATTTTATTGTTGTTTCCCAATAATATGGTTAAAAAATGCTCGGAACAAAAGTACAGGACCGTAAACACAAAAAGCTGCCAAAAATGGAAACCAACCCAAGATAACTACACTTTTCACCCAAATCTTTTGCATATAATTTTCGGTCATTTTGTTGTTGTTTCCTATCAATGAGGCTAATAAATATAACAGTTAAAAGTTTAAGTCAATTGGCACGAAAACTCGCAAAATTTATAAACTAACGCATGATGACTTGTTTTTGCACCCAAACCAACGACACATCATTTTCGGTCATTTTATTGTTGTTTCCCATCAATATGGTTAAAAAATACTCAGAACAGAAGTACAGGACCCTAAACACGAAAAGCTTCCATAAATGGTAAACAACCCAAATTAACTACATTTTTTCATCCAAATCTTTTGCACATAATTTTTGATCATCTTGTTTTTGCTTCCTACCAATACGGCTAATAAATATAACAGTTAAAAATGAAAGTCAATTGGCTCGAAAACTCGCAAAATTTGCAAACGAACACTAAGGACTTGTTTTTGCACCTTATCCATTGACACATCATTTTCGGTTATTTTATTGTTGTTTCCCATCTATATGGTTAAAAAAATGCTCAAAACAAAAGCATAGGACCCTAAACACGAAAAGCTGCCAAAAATGGAAACCAACGCTAGATAACTACGTTTTTCACCCAAATCTTTTGCACATCAAGTTCGGTCATTTTATTCTTGTTTCCCATCAATATGGTTGAAAAATGCTCGGAACAAAAGTACAGGACCGTAAACACAAAAAGCTGCCAAAATGGAAACCAACCCTAAATAACTATATTTTTGACCCAAATCTTTTTGCACAGAAATTTTGGTCATTTTTTTGCTGTTTCCTATCAATACGGCTAATAAATATAACAGGTAACAGTTTAAGTCAATTAGCACGAAAGCTCACAAAATTTACAAACCAACACATGATGACTTCTTTTTGCACCCAAACCATCGCCACATCATTTTCGGTCATTTTATTGTTGTTCTCATTAATATGGTTAAAAAATGCTCGGAACAAAAGTACATGACCGTAAACACAAAAAGCTGCCAAAAATGGAAACCAACCCAAGATAACTACGTTTTTCACCCAAATCTTTTGCACATTATTTTCGGTCATTCTGTTGTTGTTCCCATCAATACGGCTAATAAATATAACAGTTAAAAGTTTAAGTTAATTGGCACGAAAACTCGCAAAATTTACAAACCAACACACGATGACTTGTTTTTTCACCAAAGCATCGACATATCACTTTTGGTCATTTTATTGTGGTTTCCCATCAATATGGTTAAAAAATGCTCAGAACAAAAGTACATAACCCTAAACACGAAAAGCTGCCTAAAATGGAAACCAACCCAAGATAACTACATTTTTCACCCAAATCTTTTGTACATAATTTTCGGTCATTTTGTTGTTGTTTCCTATCAATACGACTAATAAATATAACAGTTAAAAGTTTAAGTCAATTGGCACAAAAACTCGTAAAATTTACAAACCAACACACGATGACTTGTTTTCTCACCCAAACCATCGACACATCATTTTCAGTCATTTTATTGTTGTTTCCCATCAATATGGTTAAAAAATGCTCAGAACAAATGTACAGGACCCTAAACACGAAAAGCTTCCAAAAATGGAAAACAACCCAAGATAACTACATTTTTTCACCCAAATCTTTTGCAGATAATTTTCAGTCATTTAGTTTTTGCTTCCCATCAATACGGCTATTAAATATAACAGTTAAAAGTTTAAGTCAAATGGCACTAAAACTCACAAAATTTACAAACAAACACAGGATGATTTGTTTTTGCACCCAAACCATCGACACATGATTTTCGGTCATTTTGTTGTTGTTTCCAATCAATATGGCTAAAAAATGCTCAGAACAAAAGTACAAGACCCTAAAAACGAAAAGCTGTCAAAAATGGAAACCAACCCAAGATAACTACATTTCTTACCTAAATCTTTTGCACATAATTTTAGGTCATTTTGTTCTTGCTTCCCATCAATACGGCTAATAAATATAACAGTTAAAAATAAAAGTCAATTGGCTTGAAAACTCGAAAAATTTACAAATGAACACTAAGGACTTGTTTTTGCACCCTATCCTTCGACACATCATGTTCGGTCATTTTATTGTTGTTTGCCATCAATACGGTTAAAAAATGGTCGGAACAAAAGTACACGACCGTAAACACAAAAAGCTGCCAAAAATGGAAACCAACCCAAGATAACTACATTTTTTACCCAAATCTTTTGCACATAATTTTCGGTCATTTTGTTGTGGTTTCCCATCAATACGACTAATTAATATAACAGTTAAGAGTTTAAGTCAATTGGCACGAAAACTCGCAAAATTTACAAACCAACACATGATGACTTGTTTTTGCACCCAAACCATCGACACATCATTTTCGGTCATTTGATTGTTGTTTCCCATCAATATGGTTAAAAAATGATCAGAACAAAAGTACAGGACCCCAAACACGAAAACCTGCCAAAAATGGAAACCATCTCAAGATAACTTCATTTTTCACCCAAATCTTTTGCACATAAATTTCGGTCATTTTCTTCTTGTTTCCCATTCATACAACTAATTAATATAACAGTTAAAAGTTTAAGTCAATTGTCACGAAAACTCGCAAAATTTACAAACCAACACATGATGACTTGTTTTTGCACCCAAACCATACGCACATCTCTTTCGGTCACTTTATTGCTGTTTCCCATCAATATGGTGAAAAAATGCTCAGAACAAAAGTAAAGGACCCTAAACACGAAAACCTGCCAAAAATGGAAACCATCTCAAGATAACTTCATTTTTCACCCAAACCTTTTGCACATAAATTTCGGTCATTTTGTTCTTGTTTCCCATTCATACAGCTAATTAATATAACAGTTAAAAGTTTAAGTCTATTGTCACGAAAACTCGCAAAAATTTACAAACTAACGCATGATGACTTATTTTTGCACCCAAACCATCGACACATCATTTTTGGTCATTTTATTGTTGTTTCCCATCAATATGGTTAAAAAATAGTCAGAACAAAACTACAGGACACTAAACACGAAAAGCTTCCAAAAATGGAAACCAACCTAAGATAACTACATTTTTTCACCCAAATCTTTTGCACCTAATTTTCTGTCATATTGTTGTTGTTTGCCATCAATATGGTTAAAAAATGCTCAGAACAAAAGTACAGGACCCTAAACATGAAAAACTCCCAATAATGGAAACCAACCTAAGATAACCACATTTTTTACCCGAATCTTTTGCACATAATTTTTGGTCATTTTGTTGTTGTTTCCCATCAATACGACTAATTAATATAACAGTTAAGAGTTTAAGTCAATTGGCACGAAAACTCGCAATATTTTCAAACCAACACATGATGACTTGTTTTTGCACCCAAACCATCGAAACATGATTTTCGGTCATTTTATTGTTAGTTTGTAATTTTTGCGAGTTTTCGTGGCAAATGACTTAAACTTTTAACTATTATATTTTTGAGCCATATTGATGGGAAACAACAACAAAATTACCGAAAATTATATGCAAAAGATTTTGGTGAAAAATGAAGTTATCTTGGGTTGGTTTCCATTTTTGGCAGCTTTTCGTGTTTAGGGTCCTGTACTTTTGTTATCAGCATTTTTTAGCCATATTGATGGGAAACAACAATAAAATGTCCGAAAATGATGTGTCGATTGTTTTGGTGCAAAAACAAGTCATCATGTGTTGATTTGTAAATTTTGCGAGTTTTCGTGCCAATTGGCTTAAACTTTTAACTGTTATATTTATTAGCCGTATTGATTGGAAACAACAACAAAATGACCGAAATTTATGAGCAAAAGATTTGGGTAAAAAATGTAGTTCTCTTAGGTTGGTTTCCATTTTTGGTAGCTTTTCGAGTTTAGGGTCCTGGACTTTTGTTCTGAGCATTTTTTAACTATATTGATGGGAAACAACAAAATAAAATGACAGAAAATGATATGCGGATGGTTTTCGTTCAACAGCAAGTCATCATGTGTTGGTTCGTAATTTTTGCGAGTTTTCGTGGCAAATGACTTAAGCTTTTAACTATTATATTTTTAAGCCGTATTGATGGGAAAGAACAACAAAATGACCGAAAATTATGTGCAAAAGATTTGGGTGAAAAATGAAGTTATCTTGGGTTGGTTTCCATTTTTGGCAGCTTTTCGTGTTTAGGGTCCTGTACTTTTGTTATCAGCATTTTTTAGCCATATTGATGGGAAACAACAATAAAATGTCCGAAAATGATGTGTCGATTGTTTTGGTGCAAAAACAAGTCATCATGTGTTGATTTGTAAATTTTGCGAGTTTTCGTGCCAATTGGCTTAAACTTTTAACTGTTATATTTATTAGCCGTATTGATTGGAAACAACAACAAAATGACCGAAATTTATGTGCAAAAGATTTGGGTAAAAAATGTAGTTATCTTAGGTTGGTTTCCATTTTTGACTGCTTTTCGTGTTTAGGGTCCTGCACTTTTGTTCTGAGCATTTTTTAACTATATTGATGGGAAACAACAAAATAAAATGACAGAAAATGATATGCGTATGGTTTTCGTTCAACAGCAAGTCATCATGTGTTGGTTCGTAATTTTTGCTAGTTTTTGTGGCAAATGACTTAAACTTTTAACTATTATATTTTTGAGTCGTATTAATGGGAAAGAACAACAAAATGACCGAAAATTATGTGCAAAAGATTTGGGTGAAAAATGAAGTTATCTTGGGTTGGTTTTCATTTTTGGCAGCTTTTCGTGTTTAGGGTCCTTCAATTTTGTTCTGAGCATTTTTTAACCGTACTGATGGGAAACAACAAAATAAAATGACAGAAAATAATGTGCGGATGGTTTTCGTTCAACAACAAGTCATCATGTGTTGGTTTGTAATTTTTGCGATTTTCGTGGCAAATGACTTAAACTTTTAACTATTATATTTTTGAGCCGTATTGATGGGAAACAGCAACAAAATGACCGAAAATTATGTGCAAAAGATTTGGGTGAAAAATGAAGTTATCTTGGGTTGGTTTTCATTTTTGGCAGCTTTTCGTATTTAGGGTCCTGTGCTTTTGTTCTGAGCATTTTTTAACCATATTGATGGGAAACACAAAATAAAATGACAGAAAATGATATAACTATGGTTTTCGTTCAACAACAAGTCATCATGTGTTGGTTTGTAGTTTTTTCGAGTTTTCGTGGCAAATGACTTAAACTTTTAACTATTATATTTTTGAGACGTATTGATGGGAAACAACAACAAAATGACCGAAAATTATGTGCAAAAGATTTCGGTGAAAAATGAAGTTATCTTGCGTTGGTTTTCATTTTTGGCAGCTTTTCGTGTTTAGGGTCCTGTACTTTGTTATGAGCATTTTTTAACCATATTGATGGAAAACAACAATAAAATGTCCGAAAATGATGTGTCGATGGTTTTGGTGCAAAAACAAGTCATCATGTGTTGATTTGTCATTTTTGCGAGTTTTCGTGCCGATTGACTTAAACTTTTAACTGTTATCTTTATTAGCCGTATCGATGGAAAACAACAACAAAATGACGGATATTTATTTGCAAAAGATTTGTGTCAAAAATGTAGTTATCTTATGTTGGTTTCCATTTTTGGCAGCTTTTCGTATTTAGGGTCCTGCGCTTTTGTTCTGAGTATTTTTTAACCATATTGATGGGAAACACAAAATAAAATGACAGAAAATGATATGCTTATGGTTTTCGTTCAACAACAAGTCATCATGTGTTGGTTTGTAGTTTTTTTGAGTTTTCGTGGCAAATGACTTAAATTTTTAACTATTATATTTTTGAGACGTATTGATGGGAAACAACAACAAAATGACCGAAAATTATGTGCAAAAGATTTAGGTGAAAAATGAAGTTATCTTGGGTTGGTTTTCATTTTTGGCAGCTTTTCGTGTTTAGGGTCCTGTACTTTCTTATGAGCATTTTTTAACAATATTGATGGGAAACAACAATAAAATGTCCGAAAATGATGTGTCGATGGTTTTGGCGCAAAAACAAGTCATCATGTATTGATTTGTAATTTTTACGATTTTCGTGGCAAATGAGTTAAACTTTTAACTATTATATTTTCGAGCCGTATTGATGGGAAACAACAACAAAATGACTGAAAATTATGTCCAAAGGATGTGGGTGAAAATTGATGTTATCTTGGGTTGGTTTCCATTTTTGGCAGCTTTTCGTGTTTAGGGTCCTTCAATTTTGTTCTGAGCATTTTTTAACCGTATTGATGGGAAACAACAAAATAAAATCACAGAAAATAATATGCGGATGGTTTTCGTTCAACAACAAGTCATCATGTGTTGGTTTGTAATTTTTGCGATATTCGTGGCAAATGACTTAAACTTTTAACTATTATATTTTTAAGCCGTATTGATGGGAAACAACAACAAAATGACCGAAAATTATGTGCAAAAGATTTGGGTAAAAAATGAAGTTATCTTGGGTTGGTTTCCATTTTTGGCAGCTTTTCGTATTTAGGATCCTGCGCTTTTGTTCTGAGCATTTTTTAACCATATTGATGGGAAACACAAAATAAAATGACAGAAAATGATATGCTGATGGTTTTCATTCAACAACAAGTCATCATGTGTTGGTTTGTAGTTTTTTCGAGTTTTTGTGGCAAATGACTTACAATTTTAACTATTATATTTTCGAGCCATATTGATGGGCAACAACAATAAAATGACTGAAAATTATCGCCAAAGGATTTGGGTGAAAAATGAAGTTATCTTCGGTTGGTTTCCATTTTTGGCAGCTTTTCATGTTTAGGGTCCTGTACTTTTGTTATCAGCATTTTTTAACCGTATTGATGGGAAACAAGAATAAAATGTCTGAAAATGATGTGTCGATGGTTTTGGTGCAAAAAGAAGTCATCATGTGTTGATTTGTAAATTTTGCGACTTTTCGTGCCAATTGACTTAAACTTTTAACTGTTATCTTTATTAGCCGTATCGATGGGAAACAACAACAAAATGACCGAGATTTATTTGCAAAAGATTTGTGTCAAAAATGTAGTTATCTTAGGTTGGTTTCGATTTTTGGCAGCTTTTCGTATTTAGGGTCCTGCGCTTTTGTTCTGAGCATTTTTTAACCATATTGATGGGAAACACAAAATAAAATGACAGAAAATGATATGCGGATGGTTTTCATTCAACAACAAGTCATCATGTGTTGGTTTGTAGTTTTTTCGAGTTTTTGTGGCAAATGACTTACACTTTTAACTATTATATTTTCGAGCCGTATTGATGGGCAACAACAATAAAATGACTGAAAATTTTCGCCAAAGGATTTGGGTGAAAACTGAAGTTATCTTGGGTTGGTTTCCATTTTTGGCAGCTTTTCGTGTTTAGGGTCCTGTACTTTTGTTATCAGCATTTTTTAACCGTATTGATGGGAAACAAGAATAAAATGTCTGAAAATGATGTGTCGATGGTTTTGGTGCAAAAAGAAGTCATCATGTGTTGATTTGTAAATTTTGCGACTTTTCGTGCCAATTGACTTAAACTTTTAACTGTTATCTTTATTAGCCGTATCGATGGGAAACAATAACAAAATGACCGAGATTTATTTGCAAAAGATTTGTGTCAAAAATGTAGTTATCTTAGGTTGCTTTCCATTCTTGGCAGCTTTTCGTGTTTAGGGTCCTGTACTTTTGTTATAAGCATTTTTTAACCATATTGATAGGAAAGAACAATAAAATGTCCAAAAATTATATGTCGATGGTTTTAGTGCAAAAACAACTCATCATTTGTTGATTTGTAAATTTTGCGAGTTTTCATGCCAATTGACTTAAACTTTTACCTGTTATCCTTATTAGCCGTATCGATGGGAAACAACAATGAAATGATCGAGATTTATGTGCAAAAGATTTGTGTCAAAAATGTAGTTATCTTAGGTTGATTTCCATTCTTTGCAGTTTTTCGTGTTTAGGGTCCTGTGCTTTTGTTCTGAGCATTTTTTAACTATGTTGATGGGAAACAACAAAATAAAATGACAGAAAATGATATGCGGATGGTTTTCGGTCAACAAGTAATCATGGTTGGTTTGTAATTTTTGCGAGTTTTCGTGGCAAATGACTTAAACTTTTAACTATTATATTTATTAGCCGTATTGATTGGAAACAACAACAAAATGACTGAAATTTATGTGCAAAAGATTTGGGTAAAAGGTGTAGTTATCTTAGGTTGGTTTCCATTTTTGGCAGCTTTTCGTGTTTAGGGTCCTGCACTTTTGTTCAGAGCATTTTTTAACCGTATTGATGGGAAACAACAAAATAAAATGACAGGAAATGATATTCGGATGGTTTTCGTTCAACAACAAGTCATCATGTGGTGGTTTGTAATTTTTGCGATTTTCGTGGCAAATCACTTAAACTTTTAACTATTATATTTTTGAGCCGTATTGATGGGAAACAACAACAAAATGACCGAAAATGATGTGCAAAAGATTTTGGTGAAAAATGAAGTTATCTTGGGTTGGTTTCCATTTTTGGCAGCTTTTCATGTTTAGGGTCCTGTACTTTTGTTATCAGCATTTTTTAACCATATTGATGGGAAACAACAATAAAATGTCCGAAAATGATGTGGCGATGGTTTTGGTGCAAAAACAAGTCATCATGTGTTGATTTGTAAATTTTGCTAGTTTTCGTGCCAGTTGACTTAAACTTTTAATTCTTATCTTTGTTAGCCGTATCGATGGGAAACAACAACAAAATGACCGAGATTTATGTGCAAAAGATTTGTGTCAAAAATGTAGTTATCTTAGGTTGGTTTCCATTTTTGGCAGATTGTCGTGTTTAGGGTCTTGCACTTTTGTTCTGAGCATTTTTTAACCATATTGATGGGAAACAAAAAAATAAAATGACAGAAAATGATATGCCTATGGTTTTCGTTCAACAACAAGTCATCATGTGTTGGTTTGTAATTTTTTCGAGTTTTCGTGGCAAATGACTTAAAGTTTTAACTATTATATTTTTGTCCCGTATTGATGGGAAACAACAACAAAATGACCGAAAATGATGTGCAAAACATTTGGGTGAAAAATGAAGTTATCTTGGGTTGGTTTTCATTTTCGGCAGCTTTTCCTGTTTAGGGTCCTGTACTTTTGTTATGAGCATTTTTTAACAATATTGATGGGAAACAACAATAAAATGTCCGAAAATGATGTGTCGATGGTTTTGGTGCAAAAAGAAATCATCATGAGTTGATTTGTAAATTTTGCGAGTTTTCGTGCCAATTGACTTAAACTTTTAACTGTTATATTTATTAGCCGTATTGATTGGAAACAACAACAAAATGACCGAAATTTATGTGCAAAAGATTCGGTAAAAAGTGTACTTATCTTAGGTTGGTTTCCATTTTTGGCAGCTTTTCGTGTTTAGGGTCCTGCACTTTTGTTCTTAGCATTTTTTAACCGTATTAATGGGAAACAACAAAATAAAATGACAGAAAATGATATGCGGATGGTTTTCGTTCAACAACAAGTCATCATGTGTTGGTTTGTAACTTTTGTTATAATTTTTAGCTATATTGATGGGTAAGAACAACAAAAGAACGGAAAATTATATGCAATATATTTGGGTGAAAAACATAGTCATCTTGGATTGATTTCCATTTTTGGCAAGTTATCGTGCAGAGGGGACTGTACTTTTGTTCTGAGTATTTCTTAACCATATTGATAGGAAACAATAATGAAATGATAAAAAATCATGTGCGGATGGTTTGGGTGCAAAAACAAGTCATCACGTGTTGGTTTGTAACTTTTGCGAGTTTTCGTGCCAAATGACTTAAACTTTTAACTGTTATATTTTTGAGTCGTAATGATGGGAAACAACTACAATATGACCGGAAATTAAGTGCAAAAGATTTTACTGAAAAATGTAGTTATCTTGGGTTGGTTTTCATTTTTGGCAGCTCTTCGTGGTTAGGGTCATGTACTTTTGTTATGAGCATTTTTTAACAATATTGATGGGAAACAACAATAATATGTCTGAAAATGATGTGTTTATGGTTTTGGTGCAAAAACAAGTCATTTTTATGTTGATTTGTAAATTTTACGAGTTTCCGTGCCAATTGACTTAAACCTTTAACTGTTATATTTATTAGCCGTATTGATTGGAAACAACAACAAAATGACCAAAATTTATGTGCAAAAGATTTAGTAAAAAGTGTAGTTATCTTAGGTTGGTTTCCATTTTTGGCAGCTTTTCGTGTTTAGGGTCATGCACTTTTGTTTTGAGCGTTTTTTAACCATATTGATGGGAAACAACAAAATAAAATGACAGAAAATGATATGCGGATGGTTTTCGTTCAACAAGTCATCATGTGCTGGTTTATAATTTTTGCGATTTTCGTGGCAAATGACTTAAACTTTTAACTATGATATTTTTGAGCCGTATTGATGGGAAACAACAACAAAATTACCAAAAATTATGTGCAAAAGATTTGGGTGAAAAATGAAGTTATCTTCGGTTGGTTTTCATTTTTGGCAGCTCTTCGTGGTTAGGGTCATGTACTTTTGTTATGAGCAATTTTTAACAATATTGATGGGAAACAACAATAATATGTCCGAAAATGATGTGTTTATGATTTTGGTGCAAAAACAAGTCATTTTTGTGTTGATTTGTAAATTTTACGAGTTTCCGTGCCAATTGACTTAAACTTTTAACTGTTATATTTATTAGCCGTATTGATTGGAAACAACAATAAAATGACCGAAATTTATGTGCAAAAGATTTGGGTAAAAAATGTAGTTATATTAGGTTGGTTTCCATTTTTGGCAGCTTTTCGTGTTTAGGGTCCTGCACTTTTGTTCTTAGCATTTTTTAACCGTATTGATGGGAAACAACAAAATAAAATGACAGAAAATGATATACGGATGGTTTTCGTTCAACAAGTCATCATGTGCTGGTTTGTAATTTTTGCGATTTTCGTGGCAAATGACTTAAACATTTAACTATGATATTTTTGAGCCGTATTGATGGGAAACAACAACACAATGACCGAAAATTATGTGCAAAAGATTTGGGTGAAAAATGAAGTTATTTTGGGTTGGTTTCCATTTTTGGCAGCTTTTCGTTTTTAGGGTCCCTACTATTGTTATGAGCATTTTTTAACCATATTGATGGGAAACAACAATAAAATGTCCAAAAATGATGTGGCGATGGTTTTGGTGCAAAAAGAAGTCATCATTTGTTGATTTGTAAATTTTGCGAGTTTTCGTGCCAATTGACTTAAACTTTTAACTGTTATATTTATTAGCCGTATTGATTGGAAACAAAAACAAAATGACCGAAATTTATGTGCAAAAGATTTGGGTCAAAAATGTAGTTATCTTAGGTTGGTTTCCATTTTTGGCAGCTTTTCGTGTTTAGGGTCCTGCACTTTTGTTCTTAGCATTTTTTAACAGTATTGATGGGAAACAACAATAAAATGTCTGAAAATGATGTGTCGATGGTTTTGGTGCAAAAACAAGTCATCATTTGTTGATTTGTAAATTTTGCGAGTTTTCATGCCAATTGACTTAAACTTTTAACTGTTATATTTATTAGCCGTATTGATTGGAAACAACAACAAAATGACCGAAATTTATGTGCAAAAGATTTGGTAAAAAGTGTAGTTATCTTAGGTTGGTTTCCATTTTTGGCAACTTTTCGTGTTTAGGGTCTTGTACTTTTGTTATGAGCATTTTTTAACCATATTGATGGGAAACAACAATAAAATGACCGAAAATGATGTGTCGATGGTTTGGGTGCAAAAACAAGTCATCATGTGTTGATTTGTAAATTTTGCGAGTTTTCGTGCCAATTGACTTAAACTTTTAACTGTTATCTTTATTAGCCGTATCGATGGGAAACAACAACAAAATGATCGAGATTTATGTGCAAAAGATTTGTGTCAAAAATGTAGTTATCTTACGTTGGTTTCCATTTTTGGCAGCTTTTCGTGTTTAGGGTCCTACGCCTTTGTTCTGAGCATTTTTTAACTATATTGATGGGAAACAACAAAATAAAATGACAGAAAATGATATGCGGATGGTTTTCGTTCAACAACAAGTCATCATGTGTTGGTTTGTAATTTTTGCGAGTTGTCGTGGCAAATGACTTAAACTTTTAACTATTATATTTTTGAGCCGTATTGATGTGAACAACCACAAAATGACCGAAAATTATGTGCAAAAGATGTGGGTGAAAAATGAAGTTATCTTGGGTTGGTTTCCATTTTTGGCAGCTTTTCGTGTTTAGGGTCCTGTACTTTTGTGATGAGCATTTTTAACCATATTGATGGGAAACAACAATAAAATGACCGAAAATGATGCGTCGACGGTTTGGGTGCAAAAACAAGTCATCATGTGTTGATTTTTAAATTTTTAAGTGTTATATTTATTAGCCGTATTGATGGGAAACAACAACAAAATGACCGAAATTGATGTGCAAAAGTTTTTGTTCAAAAATGTAGTTATCTTAGGTTGGTTTCCATTTTTGGCAGCTTTTCGAGTTTAGGGTCATGCACTTTTGTTTTGAGCGTTTTTTAACCGTATTGATGGGAAACAACAAAATAAAATGACAGAAAATGATATGCGGATGGTTTTCGTTCAACAAGTCATCATGTGTTGGTTTATAATTTTTGCGATTTTCGTGGCAAATGACGTAAACTTTTAACTATGATATTTTTGAGCCGTATTGATGGGAAACAACAACAAAATGACCGAAAATTATATGCAAAAGCTTTGGGTCAAAAATGAAGTTATCTTGTGTTGGTTTCCATTTTTGACAAGTTTTCGTGTTTAGGGTCCTGTACTTTTGTTCTGAGCATTTTTTAACCATATTGATGGGAAAAACCAATAAAATGACCGAAAATGGTGTGTCGACGGTTTGGGTGCAAAATCATGTCATCATGTGTTGATTTATAAATTTTGTGAGCTTTCGTGCCAATTGACTTAAACTTTTAATTGTTATATTTATTAGCCGTATTGATGGGAAACAACAACAAAATGACCGAAATTGATGTGCAAAAGTTTTGGTTCAAAAATGTAGTTATCTTAGGTTGGTTTCCATTTTTGCCAGCTTTTCGTGTTTAGGGTCCTGCACTTTTGTTCTGAGCATTTTTTAAACATATTGATGGGAAACAACAAAATAAAATGACAAAAAATGATATGCGGATGGTTTTCGTTCAACAACAAGTCATCATGTGTTGGTTTGTAACTTTTACGAGCTTTCGTACGAAATGACTTAAACTTTTAACTGTTATAATTTTTAGCTATATTGATGGGTAAGAACAACAAAAGTACGGAAAATTATATGCAATATATTTGGGTGAAAAACATAGTCATCTTGGATTGATTTCCATTTTTGGCAAGTTATCGTGCAGAGGGGACTGTACTTTTGTTCTGAGTATTTCTTAACCATATTGATAGGAAACAATAATGAAATGATAAAAAATCATGTGCGGATGGTTTGGGTGCAAAAACAAGTCATCACGTGTTGGTTTGTAACTTTTGCGAGTTTTCGTGCCAAATGACTTAAACTTTTAACTGTTATATTTTTGAGTCGTAATGATGGGAAACAACTACAAAATGACCGAAAATTAAGTGCAAAAGATTTTGCTGAAAAATGTAGTTATCTTGGGTTGGTTTCCATTTTCGGCAGATTTTCGTATTTAGGGTCCTCTACTTTTGTTCTGAGCAATTTTTCACCATATTGATGGGAAACAACAATAAAATGACCAAAAATAATGTGTGAATGGTTTGCGGGCAAAAACAAGTCATCATGTGTCGGTTTGTAACCTTTGCGAGTTTTCGTGCCAAATGACTTAAACTTTTAACTGTTATATTTTTGAGTCGTATTGATGGGAAACAACAACAAAATGATCGAAAATTATGTGCAATATATTTGGCTGAAATATTTAGTTATCTTGGATTGGTTTCCATTTTCGGCAGAGTTTTTTTGTTTAAGGTCCTGTACTTTTATTCTTAGCATTTTTTAACCATATTGAGGGGAAACAACAATAAAATTACTGAGAATGATGTGCAGATGGTTTGGGTGCAAAAACAAGTTATCAAGTGTTGGTTTGTAACCTTTGCGATTTTTCGTGTCAAATGACCGAAACTTTTGATCGTTATATTTTCGAGCCATATTGAAGGGAAACAACAACAAAATGACCAAAATTTATATACAAAAGATTTGGGTGAAAAATGTAGTTATCAAGGTTTAGGGTGCTTTCCAGTTCAGGGTTCAGTGTTCGATCCGGTGTGATTTAGTTTGTTGTAGCTCGGTTCGATTGGGTCTATTCCGGTCCGGTTTGGTTGAGTTGGGTACAATTTGTCCCAGTTCAGTTTGGTTCAGTTAAGCGTAGCTTTGGTTTTTTTGGTTCGATTCAGTTTGATTTATTGTGGTGTGGTTTGGTTTGGTCTGGTATGGTTCAGTTTGATTGTGTCTGATTTGGTTTGGTTGGGTGTGGTTTGTTTCGGTTTGGTCCAGTCCAATTCGGTTAAGTTCTTTCCAGTTCAGTCTGGTCTGGTTTAGTTCGATCTAGCTCGGTCCGCTTGGGTTTTTTGTGTTTTAGTTTGGTTTGCTGCACTCGATCCGGTTCGGTTTGGTTGGGTGCGATTCAGTTGGGTTAGGATTACTTTCTGTTTGGTTTGGTTGGTTCGATTTTGGTCGAGTTCAGATCGGTTTGCTATGATCCGGTTTGTTCCAGTTTAGTCTGACGTGGTTCACTCCGGTTCGGTTTCTTGTGGTTTTATTTGGTTTGGTTTAGATTGGTTGGGTTTAGGGTTTGGGGTTTTTTAGGGTTCAAGGTTCGTGGTTCATGGTTCATGGTTCTTTAAATTCAGGATTCAGGGTTCAAATCGGTTTTGTTTAGTTTGTTTTAGCTCAGTTCGATTGGGTCTAGTCCGATCCGTTTTGGTTCGGTTGGGTACGGTTTGTCCCAGTTCAGTTTGTTTCAGTTAAGTCCAGCTTTGGTTTTTTCTGTTCGATTCGGTTTTATTTATTGTTGTGTGGTTTGGTTTGGTTTGGTCTAGTATGGTTCGGTTTGATTGGGTCCGGTTTGGTTAGGTTGGGTCTGGTTTGTTTTGATTCGGTCTAGTCCGGTTTGGTTAGGTTCTTTCCAATTCAGTTTGGTCCAGTCTGGCTCGATCCTATTTGCTTTATTGTGTTTTGGTTTGGTTTGGTTCACCTCGGTCCGGTTCGGTTTGGTTGGGTCTGATTCGGCTGGGTTTGGTTTACTTTTTGTTTGGTTCAGTTGGGCCTCATCCGGTTTGTTCTAGTTCATTGCGGTTCGGTTTATTGTGGTGTTATTTGGTTTGCTTCGGTATGGTGCGGTTTGGTTTGGTCTAGTTTGGTCTCGATTCGGTTCGATTCGGTTGGTACAGTTCGGTTGGATTTTGTTTACTTTTTCATTTGGTTTGATTGGGTTGGTTCCGTTCTGGTTCAGTTTGGTTTGGTTTGGTCTTGTCCAGTCCGGTCTGGTCGGATTTTGTTCGGTCTGGTCCTGTTCAGTTCAACTTATTGTGGTTTGGTCTGGTCTAGGTTTGATTTGGTTCGGTTCGGTTTGGTTGGGTCCGTTTCGGCAGGGTTTAGGATTTATGGTTTAGAGGTTAGGGTTTAGGGTCTAGGGTCCAGTGTCTAGGATGTAGGGTGTAAGGTTTAGGGTCTAGGGTCTAGGGTCTAGTTTAGTTTGGTTCACTTAAGTCCTGCTTTGGTTGTTTCGATTCGATTCAGTTTGATTTATTATGGTGTGGTTTGGTACGATTTGGTTTGAATGCCTTTGGTTTGGTTTGTTTCGATTTGGTCAAGTCTGGTTTGGTTAAGTTGTGTTTAGTTTGGTCTAGTCTGGTTCGGCTCGGTCTAGTTTATGGTATTTTTATTTGGTTTGGTTCACTCCGGTCTGGTTCAGTTTGGTTGGGTCTGATTCGATTGGGTTTGGTTTACTTTTTGTTTGGTTCGGTTGGTTTGGTTTCGGTCGGGTTCAGTTCGGTTGGGTCTGATCTGGTTTGTTCTAGTACAGTCCAACCTGGTTCAGTGCGATTCGTTAAATTGTTGTTTTATTTGGTTTGGTTCGATACGGTTCGGTCCAATTTGGTCAGATCCTATCCTTTCTTGTCGAGTCCGGTTCAATTTGTTCTAGTTTGGTTTGGTTCACTCTGGCCCGGTTCGGTTTGGTTGGTTGGTTAGGTGCGATTCACTTGGGTTAGGTTTACTTTTTGTTTGGTTCGGTTTGCTCTGATCCGGTTTGTTCTAGTTTAGTTCAGTGTGGTTCAGTCCGTTCGGTTTATTGTGGTTTTATTTGGTTTGGTTTAGATTGGTAGGGTTCAGGGTTTAGGTTTTTTCAGGTTTCAGGGTTTAGGGTTTAGGGTTCTTTCCAGTTCAGGATTCAGGGTTTAGGGTTCAGTCCGGTTTGGTTTGGTTTGTTTCAACTCGGTTCGATTGGGTCTCATCGATCCAGTTTGGTTGGGTTGGGTACGGTTTGGGCTAGTTCAGTTTGGTTCGGTTAAGTCCAGCTTTGGTTTTTTTGGTTCGATTCAGTTTGTTGTATTGTGGTGTGGTTTGGTTTGGTCTGGTACCGTTCGGTTTGATTGGGTCTGGTTCAGTTTGGTTGGGTCTGGTTTGTTTCGGTTCGGTCTAGTCTAGTTCGATTAAGTTCTTTCCAGTTCAGTCTGGTCTGGTTCGGTTCGGTCTAGCTCTATCCGATTGGGTTTTTTGTGTTTTAGTTTGGTTTGCTTCACTCTGGTCTGGTTCAGTTTGGTTGGGTGCAATTCAGTTGGGTTAGGTTTACTTTTTGTTTGGTTTTGGTCAGGTTCAGATCAAGTGGCTCTTATCCGGTTTGTTCCAGTTTAGTTCGGCAATGTTCAATTCGATTCAATTTATTGTGGTTTTATTTGGTTTTTGTTTAGACTGGTAAGGTTCGGGGTTTAGGGGTTTTTAGGGTTCAGGGTTCAGGGTTCTTTCCAGTTCAGGGTTTAGGGTTCGACCCGGTTTGGTTTAGTTTGTTTTAGCTCGATTCGATTGGGTCTAGTTCGGTCCGGTTTGGTTGGGTTGGGTACAGTTTGTCCCAGTTCAGTTTGGTTTAGTTAAGTCTAGCTTTGGTTTTTTCGGTTCGATTCGGTTTGATTTATTGTGGTGTGGTTTGGTTTGGTCTGGTACGGTTCGGTTTGATTGGGTCCGGTTTGGTTCGGTTGGGTGTGGTTTGTTTCGGTTTGGTCCAGTCCAGTTCGGTTAAGTTCTTTCCAGTTCGGTTCGATTAACTTCTTTCCAGTTCGATCTGGTCTGGTTTGGTTCGATCTAGCTCAATCCGATTGGGTGTTTTGTGTTTTAGTTTGGTTTGCTTCACTCTGATTCGGTTGGGTTTGGTTGGGTGCGATTCAGTTGGGTTAGGTTTACGTTTTGTTTAGTTCGGTTGGTTTGGTTTTTGTTAGGTTTACACCACCCTCATGCATTGGATAACTCAATTGATTCAATCTTTATTTAACCATTTGTTGATTGATTTTGTAGCTGATCAGACCCTACAATATAGTTCACATGCTTGCACAATAACAGAAAAAGCATTAGAATTAATTATAGATTAGTTTAAATTAATTATAGATTAGTGCAGTAAAATATCAATTAAATAAATCTTGGTTTTAATCAATTGAAACTATGATATTGAAACTAAAAATGTAACAGAAACCTGAGTATTACTCTTATACAACACTACTCAAATCAATTATTCCCAGTTCAGTTCGAAGAAGATTAAATTTGTCCTTGCTTTGTGGCTTAGTGAACAAATCAACTAATTATTTTTCACAAACAACAAATTCAATGTCACAGTCACCATTGTTTACGTGATCTCTAATAAAGTGATGGCTTTTGTTCTAGAATATTGCATCGGATTCTTTGTTAGGTTAATAACACTTGTATTATCACAAAATAAAGGAATTTTAGAGGGATTTAAGCCAAAATCACTTAGTTGCTACTTTAGCCAAAGACTTTGTGCACAACAAATTCTAGCAACTATATATTCTGGTTCTGCAATGGACAATGCTACACAAGCTTGCTTCTTGTTATGCCATGAAATTAGACTTGATCCAAGCAAGTGACATGTTGCAATAGTGCTTTTTCTATCCAATTTACAACTTGGAAATTCAGAATCTGAATAGCCAACTAAACTCAATGATACCTCACTTGGATACCATAATCCAACTTCAGTAGTCCCCTTTAACTATTTTAGAATTCATTTGGGTGCATTGAAGTGTAATTCCTTGGGCTTTGAGTAACATCTATCACATAGACACACACTGAACATTTTGTTTGGCTTTCTTGAAGTTAGATATAGGAGTGAGCCAATCGATCCTCTATATTTGGTCTACTCTACACTGACTCCATTGTCATCTGCATCAAGATAGCATCTAGTAGAAATTGGTGTTGCAACCTCCTTTCAATTTTCCATCTCAAATTTCTTTAGAAACTCCCTGCGGTATTTTGATTGATTTAGAAAAGTCTCATGCTTGAATTGCTTGATTTGCAGTCCTAGCAAGTAGTTAAGCTCTCGCATCATAGACATTTCAAATTCTCCCTGCATAGCTGCTACAAATTGCTCACACAGTTTCTCATCAGTGGATCCAAAGATTATATCATCAACACAAACTTGAAAAACTATAATGTCACTGCATGCTTTCTTAATAAACAATGTTTTATCTATTTTTCCTCTTTCATAGCTTAACCTCTCATACCACTGTCGAGGTGCTTGCTTCAATCTAT
>Ga0209700_105736_pt1 | contig 20368 bp, 11 predicted proteins | sample SiratroredBW_FD_187528 | JGI IMG/M metagenome (GOLD analysis project Ga0209700, IMG submission 187528) | Root nodule microbial communities of legume samples collected from California, USA - Siratro red BW (SPAdes) (version 2) | ecosystem: Host-associated > Plants > Roots > Nodule | place: USA...
ATATAATACAAGTACGTTTCTTTTTTCGAAAAAAAAAAACTTTAATTCATTAATTTATTTGAGGAAGGCATTTATCTATCAATTACGTTAGACTTCGTTGTTCTAAAAAATATAACTAAAATTGTAAAGTACATTTTTATAATTGGTTAAAGTTTACAGAAAAACACGAAATTATAGTGAATTTCACTCTAATAGAATTTATTTATGATTTTTATACTGTTTACTGAACCTAAATGAATAATATAGTTTGTCAAACAAAAAATATTGCAACGGTATTACATAATGTATAAAAATGGAGCACGTGATATGTATAATAATCACAATCAATACAACATTTTGAAACAATTACTTTGATAGCATCCAAATAGACTGACTGATTGTATTTGAAAAAGGAATTATTGTTTGATTGCCGATAAAAACTTACAACATTTAATTTATTAATTTATTGTTTATTACTGATAAAAAAAAAAAAAGAGTGACTGATTGTATTTGAACAATTTTTTTTTTCAAGATTTTATGCAGCAAAAGTAATGGGAAAGATAAAATGATTACACAAATAATTTAGTATGAAAATTTATAACACTCCAGTGTGAATTTGTGTGCGTAATTAATATATGTCAGTAAATACTTGTCAGAGGATAGATAAACCAGAATTAGCAATGTCACTTTTTGAGTTGTGATGGGTTGTGATATCCTGGAAGTTAGGGCATTTTTTATCATTTAACAAAAAACCTGGAGTAGGAAAATTGGTGTTAATAGTACTAATAATAGTAATGGTATATGGGATTGAAAAAGACATCGCTCAGTTAAACCACATATATGGTTGCGGTATTCAACAAATTAAAAGAGTTGGGTGCATCAGAAGTCAATAAAGTTGATATAAATTTCAACTTCCCCTTCCAGCTTCTAGATTTCCTTCAGAAGAAAGCTCAATTGTCAAATATTTTGCTAACAAATCCTCTTTTTCCTACAGATTCTCCGAGCAACAATAAATTACTATATTGGTTAAAAAGTGGGATCTTAATGGTTAAATTTACCTCAGCTATTGCTATGTTGAGTTGAAGTGTTAGTTTATTTTGATAACAATATATAATGCTTGGACTTTGGACTTCCTTATTTCAATATTGAGTGAATTAAGAAATACCTATTGTCTTTTCTTTTCCTTTCCCATGCATGGAAGTATTCAAAGTTAGAGTCAAGATTCCAGTCATATAGTTCATGCATGCACTTAGAAAAGTAAATTGCAATTGGTCAAATATTGCAATATTATGAAATGAATATTTTGCCATCAGTTACTCTTGAAAAGGCCTATAAAATAAACTATAGTACATGTCATTGTAATATTTTTTGCACATTCCCCACCAAATTTGACCATATATAAAACCACAAAACTTCATTATATTAATTAAGTTGTCCAGTGTCCAATACTCTACATAATACCAAAAATTAGACGTCACATTTACACATACAAAGCAAAGAAGTTTGTGGAAACATATATGTCATTTAAAAAAAAAATAACAGACATTTTAAAAATGATATATGAGGGAAGGGATTGAGAAAATGCACATTGGACAGAAAAATAGTGGTATTGAAACGGGAACAAAGTCTTAGTTTAGGTGGGAAGAAAACGAAAGGTGGATTAAAAATGGGGTCCACAACATACATGCACCTCTATTTAAGAATATGAGCTAGCTAGCATGGTCAATTAAGCGGACAGTAAAATTATTCATTTCACTCATATATTTTATATTTTTGTAAGGAAGAAGGAGAGGAAAAAAAAAAAAACATTCCTCCTTTCTATTTTCTGTCATAAATAAATTTACAAAAAAATAGAGGGTATAAAAAGAACAAGAACATTATTGTGTGTGTGTGTGTCATAATTAGCATAAAAGTGAGAAGTCCCTAGCACAGGTCAAACACTTAAGATAATCACGAGCTAGCTAGTTAGAGACAGACAGAGAGGTAGATTGATTTTTACAACTGTCAAGGGAGGGAGAGAAAAGGGTAGAGGGGAAAAAGGTAGGAATTGTCACATGATTTGCAACAGTGGAACAGGGACCAGCAACATCTGTATCCATTATGTAGGTTTATTACAATTTAAGGAGAACAAGTAGCCTGTCCGAATATTGTTGATTCTAAATTTTCTTTTTTCTTTCTTTTTCTTTGTTACCATAAAAGCCTATCTAATATCTTAAACTTATGACTCTAATTCTGCTGCTGAATTATATGCCAAAGACACCCCAAAACAAAGACCAGTTATCAAGTGATATCCTCTCTCTCTCTCTCCCTCTTTCCCCCTCCAGACATATCAGTGAACAGCATGATCCAATACCAAGATTAAATTCAGTTCAATCTTTCCAAAGTTTTGGCCACAGAACTTTTCCATAGGTCACTGAGTGAAGATATGTTTGGAATTTGGATATAACAGCAGCTTCATACATGATCAATAGGCCTTGGAAAAGAAGCTCATTAGAGGATAAAGAATAGAGGGCACATCAGCATCGTGAATGGTGGTACTTTAGGGAAAAAGGTGAAACACTCAAAATCAAAGTATTCTTTTTTTTCTTTTCTTCTGTTGATTTCTTGGGCAAACCATCAAGGATACCAGTTTATATAATCCACCGTTTTCATGGGTTTCTTTCTCCCTCTTCTTTTGTGTGGACTTAGGATCATGAATACCATTCCTTTCTCTTTGCTTCTTATGATTATACATGAATACTATTTCTTTCTCTTTGTTTCTAATGATTATAAAACGACCTCTCTAATATTACTTCCGGAAAACTATAATTTTTCATTACCTTATGAAACATCTTGAAATTTATTCATACACAATCTGTTGAGGATTTCTAAATCAATCATGATTTTTCTATTTCACAGAAAAATTTTAAGCACATGAACTTCCTTCTGAACCGCATTTCCCTAACTGAGATGTGCTTTGTTCCTGGTGATTAGCAGTGCTTTTGAATTTATCTTTCATAAGGGGCAAAACAATCTTGATATTGTACATCTTTTCTTAATGTCTACAATAAGAACCATGATTGTTATTTAAAGATACAAGTTCGCAACTTGTTCTTGTCGTAAAAACCATTTTTCACAAGATACCCTAAAACTTTTGTAGATAAAATGGACAGAAATTACTTATAAAATGTTAATTAACTCTGAATAAACGATTTCTCTCTCCGCCGCTATATTCAGGTTTTGTTTATTCACTGCCCAATGTTTACACATGAATATTTGTGAGTTCGTGGACATAATCACGAGTGCGTTTTGTAAATCTCCTGAACTCGTAATATATAGGAACCTTTTTGAAATTTATTGTTTCAGTGATTAAATTAAAACAATATATTTCTCGTTATATTTCCTGAGTAGGAAATGACATGACCTAAAGTAAAATAAAGCGTCTGTTACAATTTACATCTTTTTAGTAGCACTAAATTTCTTCGTCTACCCCTTGAGTTAATTCCTTTCATCTTAAATATGTAGATCTGAACTTGACATATCCCCATAAATTTTATTCACAGCTTCGCGGTAGACAAGTTGGTTGCACCTTTACACTAAAATTCTTGAATTTTGACCTACTACAGCTATTTGTGCCATAACTTCTAACTGTTCACTCTACTTGTGATTTCCTTTGGTACAGCTTCTTGTAATATAATAATATTATGAGTTTTAAAGCTTCGTAATTGTTGTATAGAAACTACGTACGTGTCACTATTCTCTTATTGTTTATTTTGCCAACTTTGATCTGTACATTTAAATATATATTAATTTTATGTTTGTTTCAGAATGCCATTCATAATTTGTGCACAATAAAGAACTGAAGTGGGAGGTGATCCTGATTCCTGCGCAACAACAAACGAATATGTCAGATGAATATGAGATGAGTGATGAACAGGTTGACGACAGTTCAATTGGGTCATCCCAAAAGTGCTCATCCTTTGATTTGAATGAAGAAGCTAGTAGTGAAAATAATAGCAATGCTAATGATAAGAGATACGAGGAAGCTAAGGATGAAGGTACTTCAACGAATAAAAGTAGCAGCATAACAAGGGAAGGAAATAATGAACGAAGAGGTGGTGTGAGACAATATGTTAGATCAAAGATGCCTAGGCTTCGTTGGACACCTGAACTTCATCTTTCCTTTGTGCATGCTGTTGAAAGGCTTGGAGGTCAAGAGAGTAAGTGATATTGTTAAGATTTTTGTACACGGGTTTAGAGTAGTATTTGTATTTTTTATGAACAACTTTTTAATATTAAAAAGGTTTTTGACCTAAAATGTTGGGCTGAAATCTTTGCATCAATTGGTGTAGGAGCAACACCCAAATTGGTGCTTCAGCTAATGAATGTTAGAGGACTCAGCATTGCTCATGTCAAGAGTCATTTGCAGGTAACAGCAAAATTGGGGGTTTGATAAGATTCCACTTTTCCCTGGAAAGTTATTTGATGTTTAATTGCCATAAATAATTCATATATAGTTCTGCAATTTTCATTTCAGATGTATCGGAGCAAGAAACTTGATGAGGCCGGGCAAGGTGAGATCTATTCTAAGTCTTTCAAAGCGTGCTAATGCAATTTAATCCTTTTTTTATTATTCACGTTAGAACCCTCGGTAAGGTTATTCTGGGATGTGATTTCGTTGGCTTATACCACTTTTTTTTAGTTAATATTACTATATTTATTTTTCTTATTTAAACTTTTTAGTTATATGTCGATAAGCTAGGAATACAATTTAATCAGTATGTTCTTTTGTATATATCTCTCGTATTTTGTTAGATACTTACTGTATTCAAAATTCACAACTCATGAGAGATGGACAATGTTAATCACACTTGTTCATATTAAGTTAAACAAAGGCTGGATATAGTTTTTAAATTATAAGACTAACCTTTTACTTAATAGGATTAAAATCTTCTTATACTTAAATTTAATAATAACTATTTTTTTATTGACAAAATAATAATATAAATAGAAAACACAAAGGAATGCTTGGATCCATATACAAACTATAATTACTATAATAACAAAAAAATTTAACTTCTCTTCCTTGTCTCACTCAAAATAAGGTCACCTATTAAGGACCACAATTTTAAGACACTATCAATCATTTCATCCTCCAAAGAACCGATAATATAACTTACATTGATGTTAGAAAGCATGTCGCACCCACTGCTAAGAATTCTATTCTTACTAATTCTCTTCATATCATTTTGATATTGGACTTCATATTGGGACCATAAACTACTTTTAATCATTGGACTTGTTTAATGATTCATTGCCCATGTCCCATATTTGGTAATGAGATTTCCAGAGTGATAGATCTGATGCTTCCCATCCATACTGCATTGATCTGCAACATAATTGCGGCGACACCAGGTTTAATAGGTTCTGTGAATTCTCCTTGATATAGCAACCACCTAATTTTTCTACGAAATCATTATCCTTCCTGTTTATAGTGAGTTTTTGCACCCTATGTGCAATAATTTTTCATTCAGGTGTCATCAATTTACCTCCATGTCCTTACACTATAGAAAGATATAACTCATTCTAGGCTATAAGCCTAAATTGATTAGCTGAAAACATCATTGGATTGTAGTATTGTCCTTGATACACTTTTGTTGCACGCATGACTCTTCTTCCGTAGACCTCCTTATATAAATTTTGTTTCCAAGGTTTCTTAACAATGACACCTTGGCTCATGTTGCAAAGGCAATATTTAGACCCCATCCATTAAGTTACTACTCGTTCTCCCCCTATTCCCCCTTAATTTCTAGCTTAAGCAGCCTATTTTACTGACCTTAAACATTTAATATGGCAATTATACCAGTCTAAGTAAATGAAGTTAATGGTAGATATTTTGTGTTTGATCCATATCCACAATTGTAATTGTGTCCTACTAAAAATTTCCTTTGCATCTAGTATACCTTACCTGAATATTATCCTATTTCTATGACACCATATATCCACATAGATCCATACACTTTTCCAAAGCCAATTGCATTTTTATTAAACCCAGGACAAATATAAAATTTTGGAGGAGATGAATTATAGGTTGGTTATGGTGCACAGTGTTTAGACCTACCCACTTGTCACACAAATATCACACCTTGCACACTATCTTACATGTAAAGAACAAATAATAGACATTTTCCTCCTTCAAACTGCATAGAACACATTTTTGCCAATCTTTATGCATCTACTCTTAAGACTACCTTTGTTACCACCTTATTCAAGTGTATCTCCATGAAAATATGTGGGCAGATGAAAGTCCCTGATACTCCATAAAGCGAAAAAGTCATGATCCTCCCGTTGAGTCACCTGTTTCAATATTAAATATGCAAATTTTACTATAAGTATGGCATCATCATCACATTTCCATAGCCAAGTATCATCTACATTTGAGCTTACTGTTTTCTATTATAGGTGTTGTATTATAGCTCATAGACTTGACTCCTTTCCCAGTCGAACCATTCTCTCCTCTAGTTCACCCTCCATGCATACCTATAGCAGTCTCAAGTCCCAACATCCACTATTATTGACCCTTTTATTGATCAAGTTAGTTTTTTTATCAGAAATAATGAATAAATTGAACGAGGGAACACATGGGGTGTTCCAACCCGTACACACATCACTTTATATACATATATCCTTCTGATCTAAGTCTATAAGCCAAAAAATAGATCAACTCTACAAAATCCAACTCCTAGAAAACCGTCTCTCATAGCTGATAGAATAAACATGAGACAGAAAGGGGACCATTTCTAACTAGTAATCCAACAAGAACATCACAAGTTACATAGAGGAAATTGATCATCCACTCACTAATACCCAAGACCAAAAGGCCAACAAACACATCTCTTACAAGTATCGAAACGCCAACCATATTGTGTAAACAACTAAGTCGAACCACCCATTTTATATATATGTTGACTATGTTGAATTATGGACAACCCTTTATAGCTCAATATACAGGCTAAGAGAATATTATATACAGTTTGTTAATTAGTCTAACATGGTGATAATTAGAAATCAAATTAATGTATAGCCTAAGATATTTGGTTTCTAAAGGGACGTTTCCCACCCATTTATCCTCTCATAACCTTATTTTAATTTTTTTACCACCTTTCTATTTGAAGTTATTGTTAAACCATCTTTTTTATTACCCCTTACCACACACTTCATTTATAAATTTAAATAACTAATATCTACAATTAAACTAAAAAAATAACTATTTTAAGCTTAATTAAGGTGCAATATGAAATACTTTTCTCTTTAGAGAGAAAATATATTTATTTTTCTCTTTAGAGAGAAAACATATTTATTAAAAAAAAAAAAAAAAAAAAAAAAAAAAAAAAAAAAAAAAAAAAAAAAAAAAAAAAAAAAAAAAAAAAAAAAAAAAAAAAAAAAAAAAAAAAAAAAAAAAAAAAAAAAAAAAAAAAAAATTTATTAAAAAAAAAAAAAAAAAAAACTAAAGCACAAGAAGTGCGGAAACACGTTTAATAAAAAAATGCTGAAAAAACGCTTCTACAAAGATCTCTTATAAAAATAAGTGCAATACACACTAATAGAAGAATAAAATTATTCAAAAAGCACCCACCTTTTAAAAGAAAGTGAAAATGTATAGAATTTCACGTTAATTAAAATAAATAAATAAATGGAACATGATTCTTAAACCTTAGAAGACTTTCCCATCCAAATGCATTAGCTAGTTTTTAGATTGATTTTCCTTTTTCTTCTTACCAAAGTCACTGCAGGCCTTAAGATACTAACTATTTTTTAACGATAAAGAATAAATGAATATTAATTGAAACATTTGAATAGGTGATATGATACAGTAGGCACCTGAGAAAATCCAAAGATACTTACTACTAATTTCAATTCTCATGAAACTTGGTCACATAATCCTGCTGTAATTAGTACATTCATCAAATATAATACTCAACAATGGTTTAATAATTATTCACCAACAATGTGTCGTTGCTGGTCCATCAAACTTAAAGCCTAAGAATACATAAGGCATTAAATATTAGATGCTCACTCGATTTAGATTTCTTACCTTCATTGGTCCAAAACATGTTAGATACCGAAAGCACCTCTTGAAAAATACAAAGAATTAAATGCAAGATACATATATTAGTATGAAATTTAAATTAATATACATGAATAATTTAAATTGTTCATTAAGAAAATGTTTCACTACTGTAGTACTCTATTTTCCAGCACTACACAGGCCTGTACATACAAATTTGAAATGGATGCAAATTTGACCATTTTCATTATTCAAACAAAGAAAAAAGAAGTGTGATTTAGATCAGAGATTTTCTGAATGGAAATTAACAAAAAAGGGTTTGTTGAGAGATGACAGGGTGTCATATTTCTTATCTTTTTACATTTATTATATTTTCACTTTGTTTAGCAACTATAGGATATGAAAACTAAACATTGGTGTTATCGAAGTTGTCCATGGATGCAAAATCAACTAAAGCATTTAAGTAAAGTAATGCATATTTGTGTACCGAAACAAGTAAACACTGATGAAAAAAAGAAAGAAAGGAATATAGTTGTACTCTAAAAGTACGTTTTAGGGTTCCTATTAAATGCTAAAAGTGTATAGAACTTCATATAATTTAGCAAATTTGAATTCTTTATTTTAATATATCATGTTTTTCAATATGTAGGAAAATGTGGCTATGATAAAATAACGCAGACAACGTTATAAATATCTAAATTATCTAAATTTTAATATACATGATCATGAAAGTAAATCATACGATTCGAATATTATATCTGTTAAAATTATATTATATAAAAGTTATTACTTAATTAGAGTAGGTTTAAACTTGCTCATTAAGTAAGTTAGTGAATATATTTCTTGAGAAGTAAAGTTAGCCCTTAGGCTTGTCGTCTTAACTTATAAGTATAATCTTTACTAACTGGAAATAGAATTGGTAGTTTAAACAACGTAAATATAAAATAAGAATTAATTTAATGCATTGTACTGAAACTATTTTATGCAGACAATGATATCTCAGTATTTCCTATTCAAACAGAATTATATTAATTCAACTCAGCAGAATGTTTATATTAAGAATTCAATATTTGTTTGAAAAATATTATAGAGACGAGTGATTATCTTATTTTCATTATCCATACGTACTCATAATACGCCAACTTTTTTTATAAGAATATAGTTTTATAAAATTGCTTTTTAAGAAGCTCAAAAAAAGGTATCCAAAAGAAATTATTAAACGAAGTGATTTTAAGAAATGTTGATCCAATTTATTTTGGGTCTCTCTTTTCTTAAAAAGTAAAGTTGAGTCAAACAAATTTTTAAGGTAAATATCTTAAAGAATTATTTTTAATAAAGAAAAATTTAATTTTGAAAAAAAAAAAAACCAGTTTTAGAATATTTTGATGTCTGATTATCTCTCTAACTATTTCTAATTTTAAGATTAAACATTATCGTATTAATGGAATTATAACTTTAGGGTTGTAGTTACGTATTATTACCATGGGTTGGATATTTTAGCTATTGTTATTTTAACTTTTTTACTATATATTCATCCCCATTCACTTTGCAGTATTAAGTGAAACATACAAATCAACCCATGAACTTGGTCGTATTTCTCATATGACTCATCCTCGTCAACATTTTAAGATGGGAAATGGTGGAATTATTCTAGCAAGTGATTACAGCGAGCACAGTTATTTCCATGGTCTCTTGCATCCTTCAACCCTATCACATTCACATTCACATTCAAAAGCCATGGATTCAAGGTAACCATGCAAACATTTTAAGTCATTTTATTCCAAATATTTTCCATGGTTTTGCAAATTAATTCAATCTGCAATAATATATCTTTCACTAGGCACCAACAATGGTACTTCAACGATCATCAACCTTTAAGAAAACCAAGTTACTTCAGCAACGAAGTTGCCTCAGCAGCCTTACAAGGAAGATCAATGTCTTCAAACCAAATTCAACTTATGGATGCTACCAGCATTGTACCAATGAGACCAAGCCAATTTCTTGAAGAGAAAAGATGGCCTCCATTAGAAATTATGAACAATCACACCTGGAAGAAAAGGTTACCTGCCACTATTACTTCTAATACTGAGTCACAATCTGTTGTTCTTCATCAATTTGGCACCACTACTCCAGCATCTCTTAGACCAAGTGAGTTGAACTTCTCAAACAAAACAAGAATCAGGGAACCTCTATCTAACTCCGATGAGCATCGCAGCTATTCCAACAATTTCAAGCTAGAATTTGAACCTCCATTTCGGATTAAGGTAACAGTAACACTAAAATTTAGTAAAAGGATCCTTTTAGTTACTAAATTTGATTTTTAATTCGTTAATTTTTAGTAATGAGATATGAGAAAAAAGTTTTTTCGTACTTTCGTGAACTATATACCAAACTACTCTCTTTACCTTTTTCCACTTTTGATAGAATTTGTTGTCATCACATGCAGTCGAATCAAGAAAAATTGCAGAAAGATAAGCAGTGGATGCCTGATTTGCGACTGAGTTTAAGTCAGAGAGATGGCAACAATGATGGCAAGACGGATCATTGCAGAGAAACCCAAGAAATCAACACGAAACTTTCACTTTCCTAGAATCTATAGCCATGTCAATGTATAATGCAAATACCACAGCCTAGCCATTCATATAGTCTGAGTGAAGATATATATATCGATACCAAAACAAAATTACACAATTATATATCGCTAAAACACTGAATTGTGGGCTGGCCAGTACATAGGGTTTCTCCTCACACCCGAAAAAAAAAACAATAAAAATGGGATTTGAGTGTAAAATTAATGAATATGGTGGTCGTGATTACGAGTGAGTGAGTTTGCAAGAGAGATTTTTCTTGTGCAAGTATTTTGGTTTGATCAGGCATAAAGTATAATGCAAGAGTGCAGAAAATAACATGTTCTTGCTTAACCTTTTGTTAGTACATGCATTGGAGAAGTTTAGTTCAACAAGACTGAGAATATGGCGATCAGGTGTTACGGCAAGAGCTAGCTACACCTACAGAGAAGAAGTTTTAAGTAGGAAAATGCATGGATTTAAGTTTAGAAATTGAGTTTCACACAGGCTGAGTTTTATGATGAGCGTGGAATTTTTTCCTTAGTAGTGCATTGTGTTTTGGTTTGTTGAATGACACTGTGTAGTATTCTTTTGAGGGTGAATATTACTGTGTAGTTGAAATTAAGTTTTAAGAAGATTATTGGACGCTATATAAAGAGAGCATAGTACTTTATGTGTCTTCTCTCTAAAGAATCTTGCTTGACAATCTCACCTATTCCTCAATCATCTAAGAATTCAGTGTTGAATTTTGTATTCAACTTTAACACTAATTGCTGAATACAGACGGATGCACTGATTCTCCTCAAAATGTTTAAAAATTTATATGTATAATTTTTTGTTTTTAAAATAACACTCAATATTTGGATAAATACATAAATTTATTTTTCTTAATTAGAAGTTATATAATATAGCAATTGTTCACAATTGAGCAACCCTAATGATTTTTAAAGTTAGGAGTGTTTTTCCTAGGTGTATTCACATGGTTGGTTTGGATACAATTTTAGAAAAAATAAAATTAGAATAAATTTTTTCTTAATTTAGATTGATTTAGATTTTAAAAATAATAATCAATCCAAACTAATTTGATATTCACTTCCATCAATTAGATTCAATTATATTATAATATATAAAATATTATTTTTAGAAAGAAAAAAAATTTGCCCAAATATTTGCATACTATTATGTTATTAAAAGTGATAAGTAGCATTTGTAGTTTATTCAGATCCATTAAATGGAAGAAAAAAAAAATATATATATATATATAAGTATTATATTATTATGTCATTAAACTTGTGTATAATAATTGTTATTAATAGTAAAAAATAGTTTGATTTATGCTTTAGATTTGGAAATCCCAAATATACTATTTGAACCAATAATCATCCAATTTGGATTGCATCCAATCCAATTAAGCTAATGAGGCAGCAAATTTATAATTGGTTTAATTTGAATTTTCTAGAGTTGATTGTATTAATAGTAATAAACACTCTTATCTATTTTAAATTTGATTTTATGATTTCAAAAATATAATTTATGTGAATATTAGAACTAGAAAATTATTCCTAACATATACTATACTGAAAAAAATATAAAATAAATGACGACTTTCTATATCAGGTATAGTGCACCTCTCATAAAAATTTGTACGATGGTAATGAATACCAAACTTATTATGTCAGTTGATATTAGAATTGACATGGTAAATAGTTATTGTATCGGTTGAATTTATAACTATTATAATAAATTTAATTACTGTTTTAATTTTAATTAATATAGTAAATATTCTTTAAAATTTCACATCCATTCTCCAAAGTCTTTCTTCTCCACGAACTATAAACTCTCCTTTTCAAATCTTAATTTTGGATACATCTTTGGAATTTTGGTCAACCTACTTCTTTAATTCCCTACAGTGCATAATTTATTTCCTTGCTCACAGTCACACATTTAGTCTCTGAATGCACTTCCTTATTTATTGTTTCCCTTCTCTTCTCAAGTCCTCTGGACCTCTAATGTTTATGAAAAGGATTATCATTGGTCCCCCTCTTTTTGGTTGCACAGTCCCTTTCTTCCAAATTTTCTATAATCTTAACTCTCTTCCTCTTATTTCCTACATATGTAATGCCTGTTGCTTTTGCTAGGTTCCAATTTTTCATAGCTGAAACAGTTATAGAATTGCTTAGGGAATGCAATATTGACCTTAACTTTCTCCTTTCCAGCGCATTTGTCCTTCAGACAGTGTTTGTTGGGAATCTTCATTGTTGATTTCCATTGTCCCCTCTAACTTACGATTCCAAGGATGCTCCCCGAGTCCACTACACTCATGGAGTAATCTAGAAGGGCTCCCATCATGATTCCAAATTGGGCTTCACAAATATTTGTACATTGGCCCAATCCAATCTTTTGCAACTGGGCCTTGTCCTTGGCCCATTCTGTAATATCAATACAATTCTGAAAAGTCTCAGCAACTTCAGATTGAGAAATGAGCCTATGTTTACTTCTGAACACTGGTTGGCAGATCCTTGATTTTTTCCTTTTGCCCCTGCCATTGATTTCCTTCGCCCTTGCATTCCTATTTTGCCCTTACCATCTTCACCATCAATAATCCCTACATTTTTCTGTTACTCCACTGTTATACCTTGTTTTATGGTTTGGGCAAAATTATATTTTTTGACCTCCATTTCCCACTACTCCGACTCCGATGACACCATGCTTATCTCTTCGATTCTTGTTGATGATGAATCCTCATCCATTGATTTGTGTATTAAATATCAAAATACTTATAAAGAATTTATATATAAATAGATAAACTTTTTAAATAACCATTTACATAAACATTTTTTTATTAGGACTTATCAGCCGATACACTATTTTTTTAGGAATCAATAATTTAGGTATTTAATCATGTCTTTAAAAATAAAACATACACATACATTTTTTTTACAACCTAATATATATTATGTATATTACGTGCATTTATCAATTTTGTAACTACTCATATTTTTCTTTTTTGAACTTGTTTTTCATTAGGAGATTTATATTATTTTGTAGAATAAACTCTTCTTTGTGAGAAAGGGAATTCGTATCGAGTAAAAAACAATTGAAAAGAAAATTTAAAATAATTGTAAATCAATAGGTGAAGGTTTCCTTATTTTTGTGCATCATTTGCTTAGATACCTCATATCAACTCTTGGTCAAGGATTACTCAACTTGGTCGTGACTCTCAACTGTAGGTGTTGTTAATTGGGGAAGTTGCTTAGACAAAAAAGGTTTTACGTTTTTCTGGGACATGCTTTGTTATTGTGAAAGTCAAAGAAATAACCTACTGTTTTCAAAAGCTAAATAATGTGTCTTATCTCAATGACCAATGAAACATTTTGGTTTATATGTTTATTTTACGGTTCAAATTTCCTCCACCACTATAAGTTTATGTAATAATCAGTGAATTATCTATCTTGCGCATCTAATCATGCCCATCATCATGATCATTCAAAACATATTGAAATCAACCGTTACTTCATTATTAGATCATGTCAAAAGTCAATACGAGTTGGCCGACCTTTTCACCAAGGCATTGAGGACTTCACAATTTTTCACTCTCACAGCACAAATTGAAAATATACAAACAACATAGATTCTCCAACTTGAAGAAGGGTAGTACAAATTAGAAGTTGTTATTGTTTGTTAAAATTCTCTTGCAAATTGCTGTAATTGAATAGTATTAGAACCATTTCTTTTCTGTATAAAAATATCCTTGTACTAATCTTTTCAATGAATGAATTAGTTTTACCTATTCACAATTTAATAGAACTTGAATTGCGTCCTTCAATTTACGTAACATTGAAGTAATTCAGGTCAAATATATTAGATAATAATAAGTGAAGACAGCGATTATAATGAGATGTGATTTGCCTTGTTGAAGTGGTAGGCCACTAGCAGCATCATGAAGAGCTTATATGAAGCTTTATTTTTTGACCCTAGAAAAGTTGCTTGTGACATTTGTATAATTCTTTTTATGTAACTTATTATACATAATCAAGCTTGTCATATGTACTCGTGCAACCACCCTATATCAGAATTACTTTGATTTTCATACTTGGACATATGTTTGTGAAACTGAAAGAAAAGACAGATGAAATGTTAAAGAAGATTTTGCATGAAATATTGTACGTAAAGAAGAAACAGTTTAACATGAATAATAGCAATTACTAATGTCGTTTATATATATACATTCCCATATATATAAAATACCGATACTTTAAGATTAGCTGCAGATAAAAAACCAAAGGTTCGTTGGTCTGAGGAAGCTGTCAGGAAGTACCACAAGGAAGACACTTTAGTAGTGAGAATGCACCTCTGGAGGTAGCTTATGAAATTTGAATCCACCTTGTTTGCTTTTATTGATCACCAAAAATTGTATTCATTCCTCTATGTAAAATACTGAGATCAAGAAAATGAAAAAGGTGTGAGGAATCAAGCTTAAGAAGTCAACAAATGGAAACAAAATTCAATAGAAAATGAAAAGTAAGATATGAAAGTTTGTAAGAGGCCAAAATCAACCTTATGCTGTCATGCCAACAAAAAAATAGAGGTCATAAAATGCTTTGGATCATAACATGGTATAAACGCTAGCGTTCCATGTCTAAGATTTCGAATGCTGAGACCTATACACGACTAGTTCCTGCAGAGAAAAGTTAAATGTGAGTGTTCATCCTTTGTGTAACTTAACCATTGACTAATGCCAAAGAACAAGGCCAGAGGGATTAATGAGGTTACCTTAGAACAGCTTACTTGATCATGATTCACGTTCGAAGATTTCACTATTGTTTCCCATTTCGTATAGCTTGATGCTCTACTAAAACCCTGTCTTTTAGCCTTGGATTGTGTACCTTGATTCGAATGTGGGAATGAATTCTTAGAGGAAACTAGAGGCAGGGCACGACAAAGCCAGGACTCAGAAGGTGACTTTGGCAACGGTGGGGCAAGAGGATGGAGAACATATTCAGTGCCAACTTTTCCTTGATCATCAACTACGACAATCTTCGGGTTGTTGATCTCTGCATCTTTCTCAAATGAACATGGCACAAGTTGCAAGGACGCGGATTCTTGATTACTTTCTTGATCAGCTGTCATTTTTTCAGCCTTATCTTCTTTGGCCATGAGATATACCATGCTAGGTAGAGTTGAAGAATTGGCATCCAAAACTTGAGAACTCAAATTCCCGTCCAAAACTTGTAGGTGTTTCATATCTCGAAAAGAATCTAGTAAGGAATTTCTTTCTCTTCCTACCACTGTTCCGCTTCCTAATGAACGTGAACTAGAGCATGACGATTTTACTGTACTCGCAGTATCTATGTACAGTGTCTTTTCAAAAGTAAGGCTTCCAGAACTTGAGCTTCTTTTGGCTCCTTGTGATAGCATCTCTTGAATACTTGCAGATCCTCTGCTAGGGAATTTCAATTTGCCAGAAAGATTATAATCAGCTTGTTTGGAATCACCAAGCGGCTTTGCTCCGGGAAAGAGAGGTTGAGGTTTACTTGGAAAAGGAGATATGCCAGCAGCAGCAGCAGCTCTTGAACGACGAAAGGGAGAGAGCCTACCCAGCTGCTTCATTTCACCAGAGTAAGCATACCTACTTGATTCACTAGTCCATTTTTTCCTTAGATCCTGCTTGTCTGGTGATGCAGCTCTAGAGCTTGATTTCCTCTTATTAATAGCATCCCAAGCCTGCAGCAAAAGTTAATGATTCATAAATGTACAATTGACTACAGAAGGGTGCAATGCAATGCTGAATAGAAAATAAGTATTATGTAGTTCATACCTTCTTTATAACTGGAGCTGGTCTGTGAGAGCGAATATGAGAACTTTTATCAGGTTTTCCAACCTCATAAGCAGAATACAATGACAACTGATTTCCTATTTTTGTTCCAGTCACTGGATTTAGTATGCACAATGAATTTCTAACACATAAGCGAGGAAGCAATCCGCAACCTTTAGCTGAAATATTTGCATAATCATTAGTTTCATCTCCACTTTCCTCTTCTTCATCTTCTTCACATTGACCAGTATATGGTACAATGTCAGTGATATGTCTATTAACAAATGATTTCTTTTGCTCAGGAACCAATTTGATGAATTCCCTAGGTTGTTCTACAAGAACAGATTGTTTTCTAGAAGAAATATATCGAGGAGGCTGGATAGTCATAGCCTTTGCTGCATGTAAAAACCGGTTCATCATGAAATCATGAGCTTGTTTATCAGTAGAAGAGGCTCCACACATATTTGCATCCAAATTATCTAAGCCGCTAACACCACTTACACTACAATTCATGGACAATGGTTCTGTAGGTGACAGTGTTTCCAGGGCATCAGAAAAAACATCACCATCATTATCATAGTCATCGTTCTCTTCCACCTTTTCCAATTTCTCATCTTTGCGTTCTCCGTCACAGTCTATTTTCTCACTACAAGAATTTGATGTGCTTGGGGATCTAAAGTTATTTTCAACATTAGCGTTCTTTTCCAATAGTTGTTTGGCATGATTTGTGGACTTTCCAGGGGGAAGAGTTGGGGTTGGGGTAACTGAAATCTGTACAGGAGGTTGAGGTTCAGATCCATCATAATCCTTCGGCCTTCCAGGGATATGCTCCCAATTGAAAGGCACTGCAACAGGGTCTGTTACCTGATCCAAAGTGGTGTCTGATTTACAATATGGAAGTGTTTGTGGCTTCTCTAATATCCTTCTAGTTTCAGTTAAGGATGGAGGTGTACCAAAAGTGCGTCTCACCGACATAAGAGGAGCATCAATGTTCAACTTCCTTTCATCCATCATGTTCCACCCCAACATCAACTCAACTCTCTTTCTTTTATGCAGGAACTCTCATTACCAAGTTCAAGAATCAAGGGAATATCATATGCTCTACTAATTTCAGCATGAAAAGGATAAGACATCAAAATCCTTCTATTCAATCAAGAAACTCTGAAAAATAGAAGATGGAAGAACCAGATCATTACATTTTAAATTACAATTTAAAGAGTAAATTCTCCGCTTCAAATTTCAATTCAACGGGACTTAAACCGAGCACATTGATGCAACTAGTAAGAAAAATTTAAACCAAAAATGAACTCACGACAACAGCTATAGATAACTCAGATAACTTTCCATCTTCTCAGCCTTTAACCATGGAGAAAAATTCCGTAATAGTTTATTGAGCGAGTGAGACGGGAAAAGCAAACATTCCACTGATTCTAGTTATACAAGTTTTGATATTTGTTGCTTAGGAAACCAAAGACTCAACCATACGACAATAAAATTCCTATAAAAACCCCACTTTCCTCTTCTCAAAAAACCAAATATACAAATATTTAACAATGGCAAGTCTCTAAAAACAACAGAGGCAACTAAGTATAGTTAATAAGCTAAACAGACAAAGCAAGAGAACCTTAATGGATCGTCATATCATAACAAGCTGAGCGTAAGGTCCCACTAGAGTAATAATTGAAGTGCAAGAGAAAAAAAGAGAAAAAGCAATGAAGAAAAGATGATACCTATTTAATAACAGCATGAAACATGGGACACGGTCATCCCAGGAATTTGCAGTGGAAGCCAAATGGAAGAAAGTGTCTGTAGTGTGTTTTTTTGTGATGATGAAGTGGCATTATGCATCTGAATTGGCCATATAAAAGTCAAGAAATGGATAGCAGGGAATCGTCAAATAAGTAGTGAGTGAACATCACTTGGTGAGAGAGTTCAGTCCCAGGAAAGATGAAAGATGAAATGAGTGAGTGAGTGAGTGGGGGAATGAGTAAGCACAAAGGAAAGCAGTGATAAAGACAGAAAGATTGGGTATTTGTTGTTCTTTTGCTTTCTGCGTAATTTTGGATTTTACAATGTGTCTGCAAGATCCTGACCAAGATAACGTTACAGAATGGACTAAATATTCCACTACAATGGTACACTTTTTTTCACTGTTATGGACTGCTGCTCAAACCACGCGCTTCCTTTTTCCACTACCTTCTTTCTATTTCGTCATTTGCAATCTAATTTTGATTTTGTGTAAACAAGTTTTTCCATATCGCTTTCATGCAACACACTACACATGGCTTCGACGTTAAGCTGAAGAATCCCCTAAAGTAAATTTATTTTAAAAGTCAATGATTAGAATGTCTACAATTTTAAATATATCATAATTTATTGGAAAAAAGTATTTATTTCATTTTTATCCACTAGCACTTTAAATATTCCATCATACTTGCTATCTATATTTAGTAATTTGAATCATAGAAATTTGGTAAAGACATGGTAAGGATAAATCACACCTTAATTGTAAAAATAATAAATTTTATTCATGTAATTGTGCTAATTTAAGTAATTAATTAGCCGTTTTTAAATTATTATTTATTTCGTTTATTAATAATTTGAAGTGGCTAGTACGTTGCTTCTTACTCCTGATTAATGTGCTCGGTAATATTGTCAAACCTAATTAATTATTGAATAAAGATCTTATCAATTATATTCCTTCCATTTAAAAATATGTTATATTTAAATACACAAATTAAAATATTAAATTTTTGGTAAGCTAAGGAGAGTTGGGTTTAATGGATGAGACCAATCCCGATATGTAACTTTATAAAATAAGAAGCAGAACAATTTACTAATTTATTAATGTATAAGTTACTCGTTAAATCTCTTAATATAATTGATACATCAAAAGGGAAGTTTCAAAAAATATATATCTTATACTCCTTTGTGTATCTCTAGATACTATGGTAGCTGCATTAATTATCATCTTCTATATCAAAATAAAATCATAATAAATCAATGACAAAACGCAATAATATATAAACTAAACTAATTTTAATACTAAGATAGTTCTGAACAATATGCACAAATTTCATGCAACTTTTTAATTATCAAATATTATTAAAGGTTTTCAACTTCAACATTAACAAATAATATAAACGATAATTTTATAATTGAATTCAAAGACTAACATTTAACACGTTTTTAGTGTTACTTAGTTACGGAGTATCAGTTAATTCTAATTCCAATTGTTTTATTACATATATTTTATCACTCAACATGCAGCCTATTAGGTTAATTTATGGAGCTAATATATATATATATATATATATATATATACAACACTCATAAATATATTTTAAAATAAATAAATAATTATACATAACAAAGTCATTTAAGGCATAGAATTAATAAATAAAATTTAAGTTTTTTTGACAAATATACTTAAAGAAATCAAAATCCACTGAGAAAAAATATTTTAAGTCAGCTATAAATTTCAAAACATTTAAGTAAAATTTCTTTTTGTTGAGCGAAATTTGGATAAAAATTCTCTATCAACTCTCTCTCTATTCCATTGACCACCTACTTTTATATCACGTAAGTAGTTTATGCAAAAAAAAAAAAAAATTGTTTTCCAAAAATCAACATTTTCACTTAAGACTTAATCTTACACCCGTAGTGATATATATTTTTTACTCAAATCACTCATGTAGTCCACAAAATGTTACATACATGCGATCAAAAGAACAAGAAATAAAAAATAAAAGAAAAAACTTATTAAAAATAAAATTTGTTTGGGTCAGATTGTCTTAATATATTCTAGATTATATACTTCGAATGAAAAGAAAAGAAAGAAAAAAAGTTTCAAAATCTTATAAAGAAGTAAGAAATTCTATATTATATTACATAATTGAAAAATAAATTGATTTTTTAGTATATATATATATATATATATATATATATATATATATATAT
>Ga0209700_105737_pt1 | contig 20366 bp, 9 predicted proteins | sample SiratroredBW_FD_187528 | JGI IMG/M metagenome (GOLD analysis project Ga0209700, IMG submission 187528) | Root nodule microbial communities of legume samples collected from California, USA - Siratro red BW (SPAdes) (version 2) | ecosystem: Host-associated > Plants > Roots > Nodule | place: USA...
ATATTTTTCAAGACTTTATTAGGTACAACAGTAGAAAATGAATCACATGCATAGTTCTAAAGTGATATTTGTAATGATAATGGTACAACCCTTTAATTAATTCTCCCTATATTCTCATTAAAGTGATATTACGTAATTAAATCCTTTTTATTACATGTAATTACCATGATATGTCACTAAGTAATGGAAAACAAAGCAGCTGTTGAGATAAAAAAAAAATGTACTAGGGATATCTAAAATTATTTTACGCTTAAAAGAATCAACATTAATAGTTTAAAACCAATTTTAAAAAAATATAATCAAAATAAAAAACAATGTTATGTTAAGAAACTAAATTATTTTGGAAACAGAGCACTAATAGCTAAGCAGATATCTCATAAAACAGAGGGTGCTAACGAATAGTTTGTTTTTAATCTTCAAAGGCCAATTATACAAAACTATTAACAAAGTGTGAAATTAAAAGATTTGAAATTTTAGTGGTCAATACTGCCTTAAATAAAAGGTGGAAGAATGAAAAAGTTATTTTTGTTAATCTTTTTATAATATAATGTAATTAGAATGTAAAATATCTACTCTGAAAAGTGATTATGTTAATATATCTTTTTGGAAAAGAAGACTTCATATTTATATGGGATAATTTCTAGATATCTCGGATAAACGAATTGAAGTGTTGAACATGGTACAACCCTTACTTAATTCTTCCTATATTCTTATGTTAATATAACTGATGTCTTAAGATATTATTATAAATTGCTTTAGGAAATGTTAACGTTATTTTAAGCTAGTGGAAAGAGTGATTAACAGAAAGATCATATTATTCACTATGAAAATAAAGAAATGAACGAAAAAAAGAGAAAAAACAAAAGATACGGAGAGTGAAAAATATTTTTTTTATTCTCTTTGATAAAAGAAAATGCTCTTTATATAGAATACATGAAATAATAGGATTATATCAGAATAATTACTATAACAGAATCACTAATGATTCTCACATAATAATTATTTATCAACAGAATTGTTAATGATTCTAACATAATAATCATTTATCATTTGTTATCTCCCTCAAGATGGAGCATAGAGATCAATTAAACCCATCTTGGACAGTAACTTGGGTATGAGAGGTTTTGTATAGATGTCAACAACTTGACTTAGTTTTGATAGGGAGTAAACGAAGACAACATCACAACATCACGAACCTTTTCTTTAACCACATGGCAATTGATTTCATATGTTTGCTACGTTCCGATACAAATAATAAAATAATGAGGCCCAAACACAGACCATGGAAAAAGTGAAGAGAAACACTAATTATACATGTCGAAAGGGCAGGAGAAGAGACAGTATGTAGAATATGAGTAGTTTTCCTCTCATCTGTTATTGAGTTCTTCATTCTCTCATATGCTATTCTAATTTCTTCTAACATCATTGCTTATTGTTGATTCTCATTTCCAGGTAATATCAGAGAGTCAGAAGTAAGAGCAAATACTGGTTGCTATAATACTTTTCGTTATTCCTTAGTTGCTGTTATAGAAACTGGTTTATTTCAAAGAACATATATGAACAATATTGCACACATATTGGTTGTTGGTATTTCTTTTTTATTTTAGATACAGATCGTATCATTGGTGCTTTCATCGAGTTACTTATGGCTAACAACACAAAAATGAAAGAGATACAAGGAGAATTGAAAAGTGTCTCAGAGGCTCTAGGTTTACATCATGATCGATTTATGCAATGGATTAACGATTTGAGAAGATTGATCAGCATTTGCAGGAGTTGCATCAGCTATTCCTGAAATCTCAAAACAACTCTCCAGTACAGTCTTCCACTTCAATTTCCCATCCTCGCCCTATGAAGCTGGATTTTCCACGGTTCACTAGTGATGATGCAATGACTTGGTCATACAAGATTGAAAAGTTTTTCACATTATACAACACTCCTGATGAGCAGAAAGTGGCCATTGCTTTTATCTATTTTGAAGGAAAAGTCTTACAATGATTTCAACTACTAGAAAAAGCACGCCAAGTACCTGATTGGCTATCATTGTCCACTGCCATTTAAATTCAGTTTGGCCCATCTCAATTTGATAATCCAAGTTCAGATCTATTCAAGCTAAAGCAATCCTCCACAGTGGCAGACTATTATGCTTCCTTCACTGAGTTAGCTAATCAATCATATGGGTTAGATGATTTCGTATTGCTTGATTGTTTTATTGGTGGATTAATACCTGAATTGAAGCGTGAAGTGATATCCCGAGCCCCTCACTCATTACTCCATGCTGTGTCATTTGCTAAACTCTTTGAGAAAAAATTTTACCCATCATCCCTAGCTCCTAAACACAAATTTCCTTACTTCCCATCCAAATCACTAACATAAAATACTTCTAAACTTGCAAACACAAACTCACTTATAAAAAGTTCTAGAATGAAACTTTTTACTTTATCCTCATCCTTGACTCTCCATATCCTTAAAAAGATATTTTGATCAAGATTTTCTTCTTGGATGGTTAGTCAACCAATAATTGCTGAGTCTTCCCCAAATTACAAACTGCAACAGTTGTATTGCATTTAAGAATGAGTGGCTACTGTTTTACTATTAACTAAATAAGTGATTTGTTTAAATAAGAGATATATTAAAAAGCATGTTAAAATCTATTATTTTATTAGTTGGTATATTAACTTTTTATGTGTTTTTTTTAGCTCTGCAGTGGGAATTTTTTTTCATGATATTAAAATAATATTTATACTAACAATCCAACATTTAATCTTTATAGACTAATCTAACAATATATGTATTTTCTTTGTTGGAATTTTATATATTCTGGTATAGTTTACATATTTAAGATGTGCATGTAGGCTGACTGCTATAACCATGAAACAACCTAACTAAGTCAACAAATAGTTAAACCTATTTAAGATTCTTTCCTTTCACTGTTATTTTTATATATTAATTTTGAGTGACCAGACCAAATGAAGGCTTAACATTATGATGAAATGAATGATGATATTCTATTCTATGAATGATTGTTGGATGTGAGCTCTTTCCCAAGGGAGTTGGATGAATGAATAAGGCTATGATTGTGGAGAGGCAATCTTGGGATATTTTTTGGGTCAATGAGAAATTTGATAGTTAAGGAGTTAGTAATTTAGTTTTTGAAACAATAAAATATGTTACTTAATTCATAAATATATAAAAAAATATATAAATTAATCTATTAATATTATAATTTAATGTTTAAAAATTATTAATTTATTATCAAACTAGTCGGGTAGTACACAGAAAAATAATTAAATAAATTAAAATAAATAAGATCATATGATATGAAATTATAAAATAAATAATTAGATTAATGTATAAAGATATATTATTATATAAAACTGGATAACATTAATAAACTTGTAAATTGTGTAATTAAGTTGTATTTATATAATTTAAAACATAAATAAATTGTTTTACCATATTTTGTCATTATTATGAAAAGAGACAGAGAAGGTCTTCAAGTTTTAGAAAGTTTTACAAAAGATATATTGAATAAATAGAGAGGATTTTAATCATTTTACAAATCTAACAGACCACATAAATTTATAAAATATAAAACAAATTTATATAAAAATTATATATAGATAAAATTTTATATATAATGAAATAAAAATTATATATAAATTTTTATTACAAATTATATGTAAAATTAATACTATATACTGATTCGCTAAAATTAACATTATATGCAAAATTATATAAAATCAATATTATATATATACTTTAGATTATTAAATAAAACTTTATATAAAAATTTACATCTGGATTTTTACATATGTACACATGAACTTTTACTTACCCATTTTTATAAACAGATTTTATTACATTCAAATTTTATATATAGAATTCAAAATTTGTATAATATTATTATTATTATTATTAATTATATTAATATTGTTAATATTATTATTAGTAATATTAATATAATTTTATTGTTAATGATATTATTATTAATATTAAATAACATTTATATTATTATTAAAATAATTTTTTTGTCTTTATGATAAAATAACATTTATAGTAATCATATATCATTTAATCTTCCCATAATAATCTAATTATACGTATTTTCTTGGCAGGAATTTTTTTATATTTTGGTATAGTTTACATATTTAAGATGATAGGGTGCATGTTTACTTCTGAAAACATAAAAAACAATAGCCAACTCAGCAAACTAGTTAGATAACTTATGGATAATTTTTCACTCTTATTTGTTTATATTAATTTTGACAGGCGGGACAAAATGCAGGGTTAATATTAGTCATTTTTAGAAGTTTAAAACCTGAATATGTGTTTACATATACCCAAGTCGCAACTATTGAAGTCAAAACCGTATTTTTAAAAGTCTAAACCGTATTTTTAGAATTTGAATCCGTATCCATATACATCGAGGTTGTATCTAAAAGTCAAAGTTGTATCTATAGGAATCTAGACAGTATGTTTAGAAGCTAAAGTCTCATTACTAGTAAAAAAGATATATTTTATTGTGATTCTATAGAGCTTATATGGAGCTTATAAACCCGGTTTTAAAATCGTAATAAATTCAAGCGTAATAAAAAATATTAAAATATGAGTGCGGTTAAATAACTGTAATAAAAGATGAGACATACCACTGTAGTTTTTTTTCTTAATAACTGCAGTGATATTCCTTTCCTCTTTTTGGCTTTCCATCTTTCCACCCACATTACTAATCAGTGGCTGGCTTTCCACCTTTCCACCTTTCTACCCATGTTACTAATCAGTGGATGACTTTCCACATTCCCACCCACATTACTAATCAGGTTTCCCACCTTCTCACTCACATTACTAATCAATAATATTACTAATCAATTATAAAAGGAAGATTCCAGAACTATTAATTGTATAACGGATTCCCCCTTCCCCTTCTCTTCTGTAGTCCTGCTCCAAACACAAATACACAAACTTAATAAACACTAATAAAAAATACAACTATTTCTGTGTAGAATACTAATACTTTCTTTCTAATGCTTAATAATACATATTCAAATTTATTATTCTAAAACTACTAACAAATGCTTAATAATTTTTTTAACACTGCCATGTTGTTGGTGCCGAAAATTTCAATGGGGAGAACGAAATGCTGCTTCAGAGGGTTACAATGTTCGTTGATATCATGAATAGACTCTCTCTCTCTTGCAAAAACTCTTCCTTACAGTACATTATCATATCATAAAATAAAATAATAAAATATTAAAAATAGAAAGACCTTGGAAATAGAAGTGGTGGTGGTAGGGTCTGAGTGGTGGTGGCCGTAGAAGCACCTCAACGTGGTGGTGGTGGCCACAGAAGCAAAAGGCAGAAAGAGAAGTTCAAATGTCAAAGAGAGAGAGGTTGTTGCGAGGGAGGGGGAGAGGGCACTGCGAGAGAGGAAGAAGAAGAAAAGGCAATGGCAAAGGGGAAGAGTGAAATAGAGGGCGCGTGGGTGGAAGAGTGAGAGCCTTAAAAAACGTGAGATATAAACGCGGTTTCCACTAACAACTGCGCTCGTATCCTTCTGCAAAACAATTTTTAAATTATTTTGCAGGAGGATACGAACGCGGTTGTTAGTGGGAACCGCGTTCGTATCCTCCTGCAAAATAATTTAAAAATTGTTTTGCAGATACCAATGTGGTTGTTTCCAGAACTGCGTTGGTATCTCCCTGCAGTTTTCAATATTAAATTATTTGTGGCTTACCATCGCGGTTCTCGCGTCAACTGCGCTATTATAACTGTACTTAATTTCAAAAATTTCACCGCGTTGTTTTTAATTGCGGTTCATTTTTAACCGCTATGATATCCCGCCTTGAAATGTGTTTTTTCTACTAGTGCATCTATAAGAGCACAGGCCATATCTTTAGAAGTTCAATCCGCATCTATGGGAACTCAAGCCGTATCCTTAGAAACCAAAGTCGTATCCATTTACGCCCAGTTCATATCCTTAGAAGCCAAACCGCTTCCATAGGAACCCAGACGGTATCCTTAGAAGTCCAAACTATATCCATTTACTCCCAGGCCATATCCTTAGAAGCCCAACCCGTATCCATATATGCCCAGGTTGTATCATTAGAAGCCAAACTGCATCTTAGGAACCTAAAACTGCATCTTAGGAACCTAAGACTGCATCTCGGAACTTCAAAACCGCATAGCTTAGAAGCCAAACCATTAGAAGTCAAATTATATCCATAGGAACCCAGGCCATAGTCACTTTTTCAAGAAGGGAACCGAATCTATACGTTGTAGTCGAGAATGTCATATCCATACGCGTGATCGAGAGTGTCGTGTCTCTTTTTCATGAGTCTATATATGAGAGAACCTTATCTATATACTGCGGCCGAGAATGTCATATCCATATGCATGGCCGAGAATGTCGTATCTCTTTTTTGAAAGTGTTATCCCAAAATCCATATTTAGTTTAGTTTTAAGTATATAAAATCTCCTAAAAAATATAAAATATAAAATTCTCTAAAATATAATTAAATGACAAAAAATAGATATAAAAAATAAAAATAAAAATATATTATATTTTATTCAACGGTTTTGTAATATATTTTCTCACTACAAACTGGTACACATTTTATACAATTAGTACTTATTGGCGAATTTCTAGCTATCACAAAAAGTATAGGTGACAAGGTCTTTTCTAGTTTAACATGTAAATATGAAACCATACTTGGTTGAAAATACTAAAGTTGTTGGACATTTTTAGAAGGTAACTTTTGAATATAATGAACTCTTTTGGCATGGTTATTACAATGAAAAATGTAGCCAAGTCAATCTATGTACAAAGAACTAGAAGTTTGAATGATTACATAAAAGGGTACAATCCTTTACCAACAATGGATAAGCCTTATCATGAAAAAGGTTTTCTAAATACTTTAAACTCTATTCAACCCCCTTTATAGAGTTAGCATTTTATTTTAGGACAAATTATTTCTCAAGTAGCTCCCTCACTTTCTTCTTCAACTTATTCAATGTTGTTAAGGTCGTATGGAGTTTTTGAATCTAGTTACTGCAAGTGATTTTCCCATGACGGATGTCATGTGAGTTAAGTCACAATCGAATCATGATACTTAGGTTGTATGTTCTTAAGTAGAAAAAACAACACCTTGACTATCAACTATAACTTTTGACCTAGTAATAAGCACTCGATTCAACAATTTGTCTCAGAGACAATGTCACGAGTTTTATTCCCAACGAGGCAATTTTTGAGAGGGATATTGTGACAGGTGATATCAATTGTCTGGTGATGGAGGTCAAGTGGGCCAACTTACAATCAAATTATAGTTATTGAGCTACTATGTTCTTAAGTAGAATGATTTGTATCTTGATTATTAACTATAACTTTTATTGTTAAACGCTTAATGCAACACTAGTCTTGCTCATGAGATCAGATCAATAGAGAATTCTACTTTAATTTTAGGTGAAAGCCTAAAAACATCATCAAGAAAGACACTTAGAAACTCCTATGCATTGTTTACCTTACCTCTACGATTAATGGTTAATGTCCATATGAGTCAAAACTACAAACGCCTTACTTAATTTTAAGCATCATTCGAAACCCGCTATATTGAAACTAACTCAACTCCACTAGGATTTGAAAATACAAACTTCTTTTTATCACAATCTACAAGAATGCAAACTGGAAAATAATCAATCATGTGAAGATTGGTTCAATACAAATTAGAACTCAAAAAGTGTTCTACATTGTCTAACACTTTGTAAATCATCTAGTATAAGGTTACATATAAACACATCTAATGGAGGATGTGTTTGATAATCTCATCTAATAAAGATTGGGTCTAAGAGGCTAAGAGTATCTAGTCTTAGTAGTGTGCCTATTCCTGTATAGTGTCTACTAAGACTAGAGCATCTTATGTTGTCACGTCTAGGCTAAGAGTGAAAAACATTGTCCATATGTCCTTGTTTCTATTATGTGCATTTTGTTAAGTTAGTTATCTTGACTTTACCTTGGAACCTTGTAAACATGAGTTGAACAAGAGTTCATTAAGAGAGAAAAAAAATGATTGAGTTGTAATCTTTATAAGTTCTTTATAACTCGTAAGAGATAAAAGAACTTCTTTACAATAAATGTTGTTATAAATATATATATATATATATATATAAATTTATTTTATTTGAATTATATTATCTTTAATATGTTATCTAGTTATTCTTTATTGTTCCTTTTAACATTTTTTTATAGTTTATGTGGGAAACAATTATCTTTGTGTAAAATTTCATTATAAATCCATTTTAAAAATTATATTTAGATCTTTTAAGGTAAAAGTATTAAATTCATTTTAAACAAATCATGTTATCTTTAATAGATTACTACTTATTTCTTATAGTTTCTTTTAACATTTGTTTAGTAGTTCGTGTGATGTTTGTATGATAAATAATTATCTTTAGTGAACTTGTGTAAAATCCAATGACAAATCCATTTCCAAACTCATATTTAGATCCTTAAAGGTAAACATATTAAATTCATTTTAAATCTATACTTATCCATAATAACATAACATCCTACACCAATTATTGTTGCTACCACCAAAATAAATGTTGATGTAGAAACCACTAAACATACAAGCATTTAACATAAAGGAGTGCATCACTTTAAAATAAAAAAATCCAACATAAAGTAATATACCATTATAAAAGAACCATTCAAAATATACTTTAAACTCTATTATAAAATTTTAGAATTCAGATAGAAAATTGTCTTGATTCACTTTTGAATGTGCATTCCCTTCTTTATTAATATTTTTTTTTCTTCACTAATACTTTTCTATTCACGCAGAAATAACCGTCCAACTAAGATACCAATAACATCAAATATATGAATAAATTTCCATTTAACCAAATACACACTTCTAGCCATAGATTGAGTCTAAAATTATTTTAATTTTTTAAAATTAGTAGTTATATGTCTATCATTAATGTCATGCCATTTAAATAATTAGATTTTGAATTAGGTATTTTTATGGCTTCATCTCCATTCTTATAGTTTTTCTAACCATCTAAATGAAATCATAGTTTGTCTGAACTATTTCAACATGTTAAAGACATAAACTGTTCAAAGGAGAACTTACTCGTACTAATAATGGAAGTCATATATATAACTGAATTCTCAATTTTGGACTCGTAGCATATTAGCCCCCCCTTTTTTTTTCCTTTCTCTTAAATTTTTTTTTTTTACACATCCCAAATTATATTATATAAATATTTTTATGACTAACATTTATTGAAAAAAATAAATAATTAGATTTTTTCAGAAAGATTAATCATCAATAAAAATAATAAATATTTCACTACAATAAAATAATATGTAAAATAAAAAAGTAATATTTTTAAAAGTACAGCAACAGCATAATATAAAATAAAATAATTTTTTTATAATGTTAAATAAAACAAATCAATGGAAGCATTTATTTTTTCTTCCCAAACCAAGGAAATAACCTATTTTTATAGAATTTTTTATTAATATTCACGAACTAACACAAGACAGGCCATTTAACCCAATAGTTAATAGTAAAATTAAATAATAAGTGAAATATAATAATTATAATTTATAATTATAATAAATTATTCTTAAATTAAATAATGTAAAGTGTTTTTTCTGTGTGGTTTTCCTTTTATTTTGTTTTTCTACTTTTCTTCCTCTCTCTTCTTAAGAATAACTTAAAAAAAAAAAAAAATATTGGACAAACTGTATGCTGCGACTCCAAGAGCAATCAATTGCCCAGTGGAACTAAACTAGAGCGGCCATCTTCACAGCCACGTGGAGCCTTGCCACTCGCCGATGGCCGGAAACTGCTTGCTGCCGGTGAAGATCACCGGAAGCGGCCGGCCGGTGCTCCAACAGAACGAAATCGAGTGCTTCTTCCTCTCCGGTGTTGATCTTCTCTGCGAAGACGATCCCAGCACTTCCTTCCCCCACCTCAAATCCGGTCTCCTAATCCTCACCACTCACCGCCTCCTCTGGCTCCCGGAATCCGACGCCTCAGGCGGTGGACCAGCCGGCGCAGTCCCCCTCGCCGCGGTCTCCCACATTTTCTCCGTCAAGAAGTCCCTTCGCTCGGTGTTTTCCTCGCCGCGGGTTAGGTTCCAAGTGTCGCTGTCGCCGGAGGGTCGAGTCGCGGCGGTGGGATCGCGATCGGTGGTGGTGACGGTGGTGGTGAGGGGGAAGGGGGACTGCGACGCGTTTCTGGGCAAGTTTTGGGAGAGTTGGCGTGGCAGAGCATGGGAGGACGCAGGGAGTGGGTCGAGTAATGCGGCGGCGGCGGCGGCGGCGGCGGCGGAAACGATGACGGCGTCGTCATCAGGTGGAATTTATTCGAGTGACGGGACGGTGAAGATGGTGGGAGTGTCGGGGATACTGAGAAAAGAGCAGGAAATGTGGGAGAGCACGGATCGAAGCTTGCAGGAGGCGTTTCAGGATTTGAATGCTCTCATGGTATGTAATGTGTTTGCAAAAATGTCTTCTCTTTTTATTTGTTACAATTTGAATGCAGCGTGTTGCCCCCTTTGATTTTAGAGAGTATTTTTTGAGAGATTTGGCTCCTCGTGTTATGGTAAAGGTTTTTGACGAGAAAATACCAGGGTACACCCTTTGGCCAGAAGGGTCATTTTAGACAGCCTCTCCTTGCATATGCAAAGAGGCTTTCGAGCCCATGATCAACTGATCAGCAAGGTTTAACATTGGTGGTCGTTGATGAGAAACCTAATTATTAGTATTTAAACACCTTTTTGATATTTTATGCATGTATTCATAACATTAAGCATTGATTTTTTTCACTAACGACTGAGATACATGATTTGTTATACATGTGTCGGTATCACTGACTATTGATTTTCTCATCAACAGTTACTTTACCCTATACATTGAGCTGTTCACTTTAGAGGAGTCGGATACATTTTTGAATGTTTGTATAGGAGACAGAGATAATTATGTATGATGTCAATTCAGACAAGTATCTGGTATGTTTTGTGTCTGCTTTGATTGTCTGAGAATATTATTTGGTAGATAGTTTTCTTTTTCTTGTTGGAGCAAACGAGGGTTGTTTTGAGTTTTAGCAATGGTATCTGGCTTAAAGTGTTGTGAACAGCTTTATATGTGATGTCGATTATTTCGTGTTTGAAGAATGTAACCAGTTTGTTTAATTGTGTCTACTCTGATTGTATGAAAATATTATCAGAAATTGGATAGGTAATTTCTTGTGTATTTTTAGCAATGGTATTTGGTTTTGTGAAAAGTGTTAATGATGACTTTTAACTCATCTGGAGAGGAAGGATTTATGAGTGTGGAGATAAGCAATTATTCTAGGACAAATTTTACATTACGTTTGCGTCATGAAAACCATTTCAAATAGATTATCTGCTTTGAGCTTTTTGGTCAAACAAGGTTAGCATAGATAGAATGAATTGTGCTTTCCAGAAAATGTTGTTAGTTTGAGGGATCTGTAACCTGTAATTATGGCTTAATAGGATTTGGTTTAGAATTTGCAAGTGCATCATAATTTGCTGAAAATGTGTTTCCTTCTCCTTTTAGACTTAGTTAATAAAAAGGGAAACATCACTCAATTAGATTGAGGAGCGACCACTACGGAAATGATTGATGATCCAATAAATGTCTTTTTTTTTTTTCTTCTAGTTTTGTGGTGAACTGAACTTTACCTTTGTACTTGTACAAACTGTCATCAACTCATAGTTTCTCCAACTTGATTGGAACAATTGTTGTTTCATCAAAAAGTACTTGGACTGAAATTCGTTATCTGGTTTGGTTTAGTTTGTATTAAGATAAAGGTGCTCAAATTTTGGGTTGATGTTGGATTTGCAGAGCAAGGCTAAAGAGATGGTGATGCTAGCAGAGAAAATGAGGCTAAAGCTTTTGTCTGGCTCAAATTCTCAAACCAATGCAACTAATGATGAGGAGATGGGTTCAAAGGAAGAGATGCAAGATTGGTTATTGAGTGTTGGTATTATATCCCCAGTCACCAAAGAGTCTGCGGGTGCTTTGTATCATCAACAACTTTCTCGTCAGGTTCTCTAATTACTCCTCCTCAGCCATGTGTTATTTTCATAGTAATAGAAAGATCATGCAATTTGTAAGACATATTAAGAAAGATAATTATTATTTGTCAAAACTGTGTTGCTCATCGTGTATTTTAGGAATTTTATATTTTATCCTTGCCTATTCTTTATCACAACCATATCTCTATGAATTCTAGGTTTATGTATTTAGAAACAATTCCATAATCACAGGAATTTGTCTCTCTAGAATTAGCTGTCCATATTTCCTAAATAACCAGCGAGGCTCATGTATGTATAGGTCCAATGACCTTATAATTGCACAATCCACCCTACCCTGATCACACCCATTTGTGATGGTTGAGTTCGTGAATCATGGTTTGGAAACTGGGAGAGTTCCCAGACTGTTGGAGAATTTTAGAGTGTTCATTCTGCTTATTGGTTATATGGAAAGAGTTATCTCAAATGGTCTTAACTCATTAGGACCATCTTAAAAGGAAAAGGAAAGGTCAATCACCTGATTGATAATTCCCTTGATGAAAATGATGCCATGTTCGAATCATGGGATGAAAAAGACTCCATGATCATGACGTGGTTGTGGAATTCAATGGTTCTAGAAATCAGTGATACATGCATGTTTCTTAAATTAGTTAAGGAAATTTGGGAGGTAGTACAACAAACCTATTCTAAGGCCAAAGATGTTGCTCAAATCTATAATGTGAAGGTGAAAAGTGTGGTTACCAAATAGGGAAACTAATTAGTTATAAAATATGCCAATTAACTCGAGTCCCTATGAATGGAATTGGATCACTATCGAGTTATTAAAGCAAAATATTCAAAAGACTCAACAATCCTTAAGGAGTATCTTGAGCAAAAGTCTATGATTTTTTTGGTAGGCCTGAAGCTTGAATATGATTAGGCATGAACCCAAATACTAGGAAAAGAGAAAGTCTCATGGCTTAATGAAGTGGTAGGTATTATTCGAAACGAAGAAAGTAGGAAAGGTTCGATGCTAGACACCCCAACTACTAAAAGCTTTGCAATGATGGCGGAAGGTGGACAATCCATGATCGTTGACTAGAGGAAAAACAAGGTCCCCAATATGGAGAAAAAGATGAGGTCTATATATGAGGTCTATTGTACCTATTTTAACAAGCCACACCGCACAAGGGAGAAGTGTTGGAAATTACATGGAAAACCTAGTGCCTTGGAAGAGCAAAAGTTAGAGTGTAGTAGCTAGATTGAGTGCTGAAGCAGAGTTTCAAGCAATGGCCTTAGGAATATGTGAACTTCTTTAGCTAAAGATTATATTAGAAGACTTGAAGATAAAATTGGATGAACCAATGAGATTATATTGTGCAATAAATCTGCAATTAGTATAGCCCACAACTTGGTGCAACATTATAGAACTAAAGATATCAAGGTGGGTAGACATTTTATCAAGGAGAAGCTAGACAATGACTTGATTTACACCCCTTATGTGTCCACTCAGAGTCAACTTGCAGACATACTGACCAAAGGGCTGAACTTCATTAACTTTGATAGATTTGTATTGAAGCTAGGAATGGAGAACACTTAGTCACCAACTTGAGTGGGAGAGTCAAAACCGTGTTGCTCATTGTGTATTATAGGAAGTTTTATATTTTGTCCTTGCTGAAATTTTATTCCTTATCACAGCCATATCACGCTATTAATACTAAGTTTTATTTAGAAACAATGCCATCATCACAGGGATTAGCCTCTTAGAATTAGACGTCCGTATTTCCTGAAATAACCAGCAAGCTCATGTATTTATAGGTCCAATTATCTCGTAATTGATACAATAAAGTAGAATATTATTCCTTCTAAATTATTGTTATTATTATTGGTCTTTTTTTCCTTATCATTTAGAAGGTTGGTTTTATCTAAACAGTTCACAATTGCAGATTGTTACTGTGGAGCCTTTTATTCCTGCTATTTTTGTTGAGGGCATTCTCGTTACTTATGTTGTTCAGTAATTGAAAAAGATCACCATTTCCAAAGTCATCCGAAGATTAGAATATTTTGGATTAATTGAAAAATTGAAGATATGCTTCGTGTACACAAAGCTGTGGTTTAAATCTTGATGCATGCACAAGATTGTCAGACAGTGTATTTGTTTCTTTGGATTGCACAATAGTGGTCTTTTGACTCAATTTTTGTTGTGCAAGAACCTAGAAAAAGCTCATTTAGTCTCTCATTTCTGGGGATGTGGTTGTTGGTTTTGATATTTTGTAACACCTGCAGGTTGCGCTCATATCAATTTATATGTTTTTCTCACTTGTATAAAAGTACCAAGAGAAAATGGCCTTTTTTATTTTTCTTTTATTTGTTTTCTATAATTCTATTTGTTTAAAACAACCTAATCTGTCCTTTAATGCTTAGTTGGCAGATTTTGTTAAAGTTCCACTTGAGAAAGCTGGGGGAATGATCAATCTTATTGATATATATTGTCTATTCAATCGTGCTCGTGGCACAGGTTCCAATACTTCCTTCTGTGTTCTCTTAGACATGATTTTCTATCAAGTAATACATTTTTTGAGCTAATGCTTCCCTTGTTTTGATTGTATAATAAACAGAATTGATCTCACCCGATGATTTGTTGCAAGCATGTTCTCTGTGGGAGAAGTTTGATGTGTATGTATGGCATTATCTTCTATTTAAATTACTTCTACTCTCTTCCATGGTTTTTAAAATCGGGATTAAATTGTAGTCGAAGTGAAATTGTTGTAAAATCACGATTCAAGTTGTAAAATTATGATTTTAAGATTTCTTGAAGCTGGTCAAGTTTCATTTTCAACCCTGTTTTTAAGTTAGCAACCCGGTTTTGTACCTGCTTAGTTAGTGATTTGAAGCTGCTTCTTTGTTCTCTGCTAACCATAATTGAAGGTGAAGCTGCTGCTTCTGCTTCATAATGAACCCTAAACACTGTCATTCTCCCTCTATTTGAGTCAGCTGCCACCCACCTTTGCTCCCTGCACCAGTCACCCTTTTTATCTCTGTTTTGCTTTTTCTAGATTTTTTTTTGTTTGGAGTTGTTAGGTTTTGGTTTTTGGATTTTGCTGTTCTTGTTTGAACCCAACCCACCTTCTTTTATTTTAGCTCGGTCATGGTTCTTTTGTGCTCACCTTCCTGATTTGTGGCAAAATCCTGCTTTTAACCAACTTGTTAGGATTCTACCCTGTTGAATACTTTAATGCAATACCCTTTTTGGTTGGTTGTATTTCCATGCATTGATTATGTTATTCGATTGTTTCAGCCCGGTGGTTCTGCGAAAGTTTGATAGTGGAGTCATGGTAATACAAACTAAGTCTCACAGTGATGAGGAGGTATGTTCGTGTTATCTTTTCTTCCGTGGTGGCTGTTTTTTGTTTTTTTTTTTTTTTTAATTGTTACCTGCAAAAGTTATCTTTGTACAAGAACCGTACTTTATTTATGGCATCACCCGACTGCGTGTAGTTATAAATTCCTAACTAGCAATAGCTGCCTAACTAACCAATTTATGGCATTACCCAACTGCTTGTAGTTATGAATTCGTAACTAGCAATAGCTGCCTAACTAACCAACTAATATTCTTCTCTTATTTATATTTACATAGTAATTTATCCTTATTAACGAAACCAGATTTGTATCAAAATGCTTTGTCACACCTTTGATTTTATTTGCCTTAAGAATTTTTTTTGGCATCAATGTTTGGAATATTGTTGTCGTTTTAACTAATATTTTAAAAAAATTGGCACGAGAGGATAAACTAGCTAGTTACTCTTGCATAAATTTGGTTGTTTGCAGTTTGTATCACTTCTGGTTGTTATTACTGGACCAGCGATTCAACCTGTATTCCAGTGATCTGCTAGTTTGGTCAATAGTTTGTGCAAAGCAGTAAAGCACTTTCTCCCTTTCCAATTGCTTATGTGAAAAGTAATTCAACTGCTGTTATTTTTACAAAACATTTCATCATGTTATTTGAGTTCTAAAGTTGATGTATGGATCTCCCCTTAGTTTTACTTGAGTTTTTATCTGTAATGGACTGTACAACGTCTGCAAAATTATATTGATTTGTATTATCAAATTCTTCTATCTGCCATATAAATTTCTTTATGTATGATGTACTTCTAACTTACCTTTAAGAGGTTGCTACGTGGACATGAGATTATATTTCGATGATTTCAATCTTCTTCACCGTGTCTTTTATATTAAATATGATGAGGATTTTTCCTTATTTTATGTTTTTAGGTTGTCAGTCTTCAATTTTTTTCATTTTCACTTCAACTTTTACTAATGTTGAAATGGTACGTGGTAAAATCAGACTAAAGTGACTTACTGCTATTTGGTTTAGGTTTTCAATAAAGTCAAGATGCTTGTTATGAAACCTGATGCTCTTCGAGCTGGGATAAGTGCTAGCGATGCTGCAAGGACACTAGGGGTTGCCCCAGCAATGGCAAAGGAGCACCTCTTATCTGCTGAGAGCAAAGGTATGCTGCTGGATCACTTTTCTTCAATCTTTTAGGACTTGAGCTACGTTACCGGCTTCTGAGTGTTAAGGCTCATAGAAAAGAAAGAAGAGTATTTGAATTTGAATTCTATCATCATATGCTTAAGATTTGTACCCGTTGTGGGTAGGGAAGATAACGGGGTAGGACGGGTGCGAGGAATAAAGGACACACTTGTGGCATACTTGACAGTGAACATCTGATTGACCACGACCAAATCAACCACCAAAAAACTAGATTGAATAGGTTGCTCAACAGTGTTAACTTATGAATTTGTGACGGGACTGTTGAGAATAGGATTCTGCAATATTAATAAAGGCTATATAGCCTTTTTCTTGAATTTCTCAAGGTGGGCCTCATTAGACAACGAAAGTTTTTCAACATCATTAATTGAAATAGGTTCAAGTTTGCTACTAATCAATGCAATAGTGGACTCATTCGTCTAGCCAAAATTCAAGTATAATGTCAAGAAGCTGTTTAGTGCATACATCATCACAAATAGCAGTAAGTGCATATCTTGAGTATGGGAATAGAGGATACAATAGGTCCAACAAACCTTGTTAGAATATAATCTGATACCATTAACTGAAAGTCTAATTTGATCTCATGAAACCTATTTATAAGGTTAGGTTTGCATTCTATTTATATACTATAATTTGATTATATCTTTAGTCATGAGAGATCTCGAATAAGAACTTGCTTCTTATGCCATGTTAAGGTTAAGAGAAAAGAAAAGAATATCTGAATATGAGTAAAATTGTATATGAGGAGATACAAATAAGAGATCAGCTATATACAGCTGTGTAACATTTAACAGTCTGTGATCAATATCCTAAGAAGATAAAACATAACAGATTGTCAGACTCAACAGACTTTAACCAGCTATACATCTGTTCAATCATTATAGAACATATACTACTGACTGTTACACAGTAAAATACTACTCTAATACTGACTTTCATGGAATCTTTTCCAGGTTTACTATGCAGAGATATAAGCCCCGATGGATTTCGCTTCTATATTAACTTGTTCCCTGAAATTGACCAACATGATATATATTTGTAAGTAAACTTTCTATACTTAACCTGTAGTTTTGACTTAATGATACTCGAATCAAATATGTTCCCCCTTGAGTTAAAATTTATGGTATTAAGCCTACATTATTTTATGTTTGCTCAGTATTTCTTGACGACTTGTCCTTGTTGTTTTCCTTTATCTTCCAGATGTTTTTTAATATTTTAAATCATACTCGAGACATTCATTGAATTCCTTCACATATGAAGAAAAAAAATCACTTTTATCTCATCCTATTCATAGTCTCAGTGCTTCAAAGATTTGAAAATTTCTCTTTGATAATATTCTAAAATAACTAAATAAGTCTTCCTACTTGAAGTATAGAGTACATTACTTTTATTTGAAAATTGCTGCTTCAACTAAGAAATTAATAACACTGGCCTTGAAGTCTAACTTTCTGCTTTGTAGCTTCACTGGAGTTATAAATTGATTTCCGTGTTCCTACACCCCATTGGTTTCTAGTGTAACATGTTCCGATGATGTAATATGATTTTGTTCATTGATTGATTTCAATCATATAAGTTGTTTATTTGTAAAGTGTTATATTGCCATTTATGCAGAGTAAAAGATCGAGGAACTTATGCCTCGTGGGTACAGGCTAACCATAGTCATGCTTAAGAGTCCCAAGCTTGTTGAATTCAAGGCAAGTAAGGGAAAAAAATTACACGCAACGATTTAGTGTGCTTGAATCAATGTGATTGTTTCTTTGTAGAGGATACTTAAATATAATCATTCTGTAGAAGGATTATAATACTTGCAAAAATCTTAATGCAAAGCTTATATATATTATGTCACTTCATTCCAAAAGCTATTGTTACTTCCGAGCAAGATCTCCAGGATTACTATGGCACCATCAGTTTGTTAGTGTGAAGGAGATGCTGCCACCTAGGAGAATAATACAGGCACCCACTGGTCACGCACTAGGTGTTTTTCATTGTGCAGTATTTGTTATTGTCTTTTAGTTAGTAACAAAAACCATTATATAAGCACTGCATAATGCCTTTTTTGTATTCATTCTATCTCTCGTGTGAATCAAGATCAGATTGTAAAATGGTTTTAAACCTAATCTGTGAGATGAGATTTTCATTCTAGTTTTTTCATATACATTCTAGGATCTAAAACATAATGCAAGATCAACATCTGATAGCAACGAGGTCGAGGCCCATGGTATTGACACTGAAGCACAATAAACTAGGACTATCATGAGCACTAGGAGAAGGGACTATGTCTAGAATTGGCTTTTGCTTCCAGCAGCTCCATAATTTTTAAAATGACCATTCTATTCTTCATGGTCTATTTCAATAGCCACTTCTGAATTATTTATTCTGAAAATCTTCAAGAACAAGTTTTTCTAAATAAGTTTTATAGAATAAACTTTCTGTAATAAACTTTTTAGAACATATATGTTTTTTGGATACACGTTTCCCAAATTTATAATCTGGAAACATGTTTTAGATTGAGTAATCTAGAAAGGTGTTCTGTAATGATAAATCTTGAACATTCTATAAACATCTACCTCTCCTTTTTGGATTGGGTAAGGTAGAAAAATTACGGATGGAGCAATATGGGAGTTGTTTTTGGATTAGACAATCTAAAAGGTAAAAGAAAATTACAAAACTATACTCACACTAACAACTCCCACACCATTGAGACAAGCGGCCATTGATGAAACTGAAATTGTGATGAAAGGCGAGGGTATTTGAAACGAAAAGGGGTGAGGATGGAGGGGATAAGATTATGAGGAAGCATGGGAGGGTAGTAGCAACATGGGTACAACCACGACGTGGGTGCATCCAAGAAGAAGGAGACGTAGTGGTGACAATGGTTATAGTGGCGGCAATAACAGGGTGCAGTAAGGAGATTTTAATCTTTTGTTCTTAGTATGGAGATGCAGGAAGCAAAACCCGTATAGAATTTCTCAGACCATTGGATTTGCACTAGTTTGTGTGTGCGTGTGTTTGTGTTTTTTTTTTTAAAAAAATTGTATAATATTGTAAATGGGCATATTTTTTTATTATATAAATGAGTATATCGAGTAGATAAACACGACAAGTTATTTTATCTTAGTAAGACTTTGATTTAGTTAAGTCATTACAGGTAAACACAATTTTAATGTAAGGTCTGTGACATCGTCTAATGTTGGCATTCAATTAAAATTAATCAAATATCAAACTTTTCATTTTGTTTTTTAAATGAAGTTGGCCAAGTTTCAATGCACCAAACTATGGGAAGATGGACCACTCAAGTTAAGAACATAATTTTTCTCTTTTAATTCCAAAAGTATAATTAAGAGTAAAATTTTTAATATAAAATGTGTACACGAAACGGAAGAATTCCTTTTATATATTGTTATAAATATATTTTAAGAAAAAATATTAATAATAAAAAATAATGAGTGAATACACAATACCCACTTTTAGTATTTGGACAGTTTTCTTTATGATTTTAAATTTAAAATGTAATTAAGAGTAAAATAAGAATATTAAATGTGTATCTTTGTTTTATTTTTTTTTTAAATTTTAAAATTAATTAAGATTAAAACAGGACTATAGAATGTGTACACAGAAAAGGAAGTTTCTTTATATATATATATATATATAAGATAATCGCTTTTAAAATTTAGATAATTTATTTTATTTTTAAAATTTTAAAATATAATTAAGAGTAAAACAGGAATATTAAATGTTTATCCTTTTATATATTCTTATATATGTTTTT
>Ga0209700_105738_pt1 | contig 20366 bp, 8 predicted proteins | sample SiratroredBW_FD_187528 | JGI IMG/M metagenome (GOLD analysis project Ga0209700, IMG submission 187528) | Root nodule microbial communities of legume samples collected from California, USA - Siratro red BW (SPAdes) (version 2) | ecosystem: Host-associated > Plants > Roots > Nodule | place: USA...
AAAAACATTAAAAAAAAAAAAAAAAAAAGATAATGTCTTTCCTCCATTTTTTTAATTGTCCAAGACCAAAAGTAGAAGATGAAAGGAGAACGAAAAAAAGCATATTAATTTTCTAAGTTGAAAGCCTGGTTCAAGTGCCTAGGCTCACATTCATTTTAATGTGTTTTCCTGCTGCAGCATATATTTTCACTGCATCGTCAAGTCCCACAGAATGGAAATTACACTATTGATCTCACTTTACACTACTCTCCTTACCCTTTTCACAGTTTCCCCATATAAAGTGCAGATCCCCAAGGAGGATGGTCGGTATCTTCATCTTGTGAAATCCAACATTGTCATTCCTATAATTTTGATACCATTAATAACATAAATAACCTACTGAAAATGGTTCTGGTGGGATTGGTTGATCTAGTGTGCTGATTAGAAAGCCCACTTCTTGAGGAAGAAAAAGGAAATCTGACCCTATTTCTTTCTACATTTTGACCTGCCTCACACAAGAACCACATGCCTTCTTGTTCCAATCTGCATCTTCTCAAGGTTTGATTTGTCTTTCCAGCTACAACCCTGCCTGTTTCTCTAGGCTGCTCCCTCACCTGCCTGTACTTTGATCTTCTCTAGGTGTAGTTTTTCGGCTGCTTTCCATTAAAGCAACTTCTAGCAATTACGCTGCTGTGATGATTCAAAGTGGGTTTCTCATTTCTGCTTCGCTTATATCTTCTCCTGCCTTCTCTGTTTCAGTGCTAGGCATAAAGGGAGTGCTAACGCAGCTTCTGGTGGTGGTAGCAACCCATGTGATGTTGAGTTGGGGTCCTATAGTGCCCAAGAATTATCTTGGACATAGGAGTGAGGTGGAACCATATTTCAATCCCCAGAGATGCAAGAAAAAAAAAAATCAATGCAGACATTGTTTTGAGATAATAATCGATGGGTTCATCAAATGAAGCATCAAAATGAGTGGTTGTATCGCTGGGCAAATTAGGTTAATGTTATAATGATTAGATTGGGTTAGATTGTATGGCCCAACCTCTTTGCTAAATGGTAAAAGAAAATATTTGGGCTGATAAATGTTTGGCTCAAGGAGAATGAGAAAGAAAGAGACAACATTAGGGTTGTCTTCTCTCATGTTCACAGCTGCCTCTTCTTCATTTTCCATCAGTGTTGTGGCTGCCTCTCTAGTTTCACATGGGCGTCGTGCAATACTAAAGAAACCATGCATGGCAATTGGAGTAAGCAAGAGCATGAATTAGTATGCATTTCTTCCAACTCAATTCACGCAATAAAACAAAGCAGAATAAGGTTTTTTTCAAACTGAGTCATGCGACCCCTCCTCTTTTGGGGTGAGACCTGAATCGACTATTCAGGCTATGTTTCTTGTTACAATCGCAATTCATATGATTCCAAGTACCATAGGAACGATACAACACTGATATGGGAGCACATACGAGTTTTCTACGATGTGTAACATGGGAGTTGTGAGTCGTATCATATTGCACGATACGAATCGTGTATCGTGCAATACTTACTATCCTATGAGGGAGTACGTCAAAAAATTGTGGCAAGGAGTGATGAATTCCATATCACGGCTTTCAATGTGGCAAGGAGTGATGAATTCCATGACAACTTGGAATTGAATGCAAGATATGGCTCGGTACTTAAGCCGCCATCCTATGGTGAGAAGAGTCCAAATATTAGAGTCAACAAATGAATTTGACCATGGAAGCAATTGAAGAAAATATAGCTTATTGGAAGAAACCATAATGCAACATCATGACCTATGGGGTGAAGAATATTAAGGAAAGGAAGACCATATAAATTTCTCGGTGAACAGCTCTAAGGCTTTATTTAGATTGAAGGAATGGGGAATGAGATCAAGTTGTAATGTACAAATGTTTAGATTACATTAAATGGGACTGTTTGTATTGTGCGCCCTTGGGCAGTGTGAAAAAGTCTTAAATATAACCACCTATTAAATGCTTGAATAGCCTAAAAAATAATGTATTAATTACCTTCCGTGTTTTTGATATAATAAATACTCTCTTTCCCAATATTAACTTCCTTTTCTTATCATTTATGCATGGGCGCACAGACCCTGTACTTGGACTGCTAAGCTTCAAAACCTATTCCCATTACCCACCCCAATTTTGGCGTTCGGTTGATTTGCAAGAAAATTAATCATTTAATTGTATTTTCCGCCCTCTGAGTCTACATGCTTCATCCTCCCCCAGTTGAAGGCACTCAGCCTCTACAATATAGGTCATTTGCTAATGAGTAAGCCCTCTCTTCCACCGTTCCAATAATTCCTTCCCATATAAATTTATTCAGACCATCCAAATGAACTTTTTTAAGTTCCCCCTTTGTTTCACATTTTATTCCCAAAAAATACCCCATTTGATTACAAATAAAATAGAGGAGCAATGATTCACAACTATTGCTAGTTGCTTTTTGCAATAGGAACAACCCACGTTCTATGCAAGTACCTCACACTTATGCTCACTCTACTCAACTTTCTAACAACTAAGCAGGGATGCACAAAGATGAAGATGGAGATTTGGAGAAAGAATGATGAAAAGGCATCAAGCGAAATTAGAAGAAAAGTTCATTTTTTTTTATTGGCTAGAACAAAAGTCCACACTATAACTTTTACCACATTCATCATAAAGTATCCAAACAATGGAATGGAACTTCCATTCTATTGCTATAACCATTGAATATCCAAACATTATCTAAGACAATTGTCTTCTCAAAATCTATCGATACATCTTACCTATAAGAAACAGCAAGCATAATCTTTTAAGATAGCAAATGGCGTTGTCGAAAATATTGGTCGACAAAACATAGTCCAATTATTGACACAGAATGCAGCAATTTAGAAACCTGCTGAAGAGATGTTCATTGAGAACAGGGAAAGGGTGCATTGAATACTTTTCAAGGCTCACTGTATTGAGTTTATGTTGGAGGACTCTGTGAAGAAAATACCAAATCAAGAGACAATACCAAAAACACAAAAAAGCTACAACATATACCAATTAAAGGACTTCTCCCTTTCTATATTGCAATGCCTTACAAAAGTGGAAGATTTGGAGAGACTTGTAGCTTGCTTTGCCACCTTTTTAGGATGGATGGAAGTCAGTGGAAAATATGGTAGTGGATAACAGGTTTGGGAAAATTATTGGGCTTTCCTAAAGGAACACTAGTCCTCCCCAACAAAAGTGCTTTATAGGCCAATTCAAGTGACAAGTCAGGCATGCAGTTCATTTATGACGAAATGAAACAGGTTTAAAAAAAAATACAAAATGTCATTATCAAGATTAGTTTGGATTTAAATTGAAAAAAGTCTTGGGCTTCATATTAAGCAATAACTCGTATGAGCTATAGCATTTTAAAGCTTAAGTTATTTTACTCAAGGTCTTCTTTTAAAGAAAGTACCATGGGTTGCTATTCAAGAATTGAGATTGCACTTTACTGAATCGCCAATGTTTAAAAAATAGATGACTTTTGGGGTCCAAAGGCTGCTCCTACATACTTTACATGCACACATAATAGCGGAGACTACTCAAAATTCTTAGCTAAAGCACAAAAAAGACAACAACAAAGAGAAAAAAATGGCAATACATACTGGATCTTTACGTGAATAAACAGAAGCAGTAACCCCGCCATCTTCAGTAGCGTGCTTCTCTAACTGGATTAACAAACAAACTGAAGCAGATGGTGCATCTAAGTAAAAGACTGCTCGAGGTTCATATGTAATTTTCGCCTGCCAATTGTTAAAAACGGGGGATGGGGGTAAATCATGGTCACTTCAAAATCATCCATTGATTTTGTATATTTAAAATCCACAAAAATTAACTTGCATAGCTTACATCCTGCATTTCTGTTGGTAAGACATTAAAGTAAAAGTCTTCGGACAACTTTTCTCTTCTCTCCCTATTGTATAAGCAAATTGTACCATAAAAGGGCTCTACGGATCAAGAGAACAAAAACAGAGCACTGTGTCAGACACTTGAACCCACTCGCAGCATAAACACTAAAACTAAATGGCATAGCATTGGCAGCTGCACAAAGAGATGAAGCAATATGTCTATCACATTATACCACCAATATCAACAACATAACACTCACCAACCAATCCTACTTGAAATTGTAAAGACTGAACTTTTACAGATATCTTCATTCCACTGAGATGCCGAACAGAAAAGGAATGACAAAGAAAAACTTAGTTGCGCCAAAAACAACAGTAAAAGACGATTGAAATATACTCTACTCAGAAACATCTCACAAATGCCATACTGCGATATCGGAGTTTCCGGTATCCTTTGTCCAAATATCAATGCCCTCTCATTTTCCCAATCAAATGCAGGTTCATAAGCAGGAAGGGGAGATTGACCAATATGCTGCGCATTCAAGTAAATAAAAAATTAAAACCAAAATCAGTATCAATAATGTTTCTACAAGCTTGAATTGTAAACTAGCAGAGAATCTCCAGCAGAATAAAAAACAAGGAACTAAACCATCATCCACCTTCGGAGCATCCGCATGCAGCAAGTCACCATCCACACCTTCCAGAAACTGCCTTCCAGAAGTACTTGGTGTGTCATCTTCACTAATATCATCACCCTTCGTTCGCCTAGCCCCAGCAAGCCGCATTTCTGCATACGCCAATAATTTTGTTCAAGAAAACACTTCCTACAATCACTAATCACCCATACGCTGTCCCTTGTGTTATGACGCAGAATGCAAAATTTGGTATGATGAAGAGAAGAAGCAGCAAAAAGAAAAGAGAAGTGCCAGTGCCATTGTCATATGCCATGATTAGTATTAGCTAGTTCACGTTAAAACCCTCATTTCATAAACAAAATTTTGTTGGTCCAAATGGAACTGGACTGGCATCTCTTAATCAAGGTATCACTGATCTAAGCTTTGTAGAAAAAACATGGTTGGGAGAAGAGACGACCTCAAAAAAGGTTATTAGGTTTCTCAACAAAGATTAGTCATCAACAGATGGTGAATACTCTGCACCAATGTCAAGGTGACTAAACATACCCATTTCATGATTTAGAAAAACGGAAACATAAAAATGCAAAATGCAGAAGCTAGAATTACGGAGGAAAGGAAATAAGAACAAGTACAACAACAAAACAATTAAATGAGTTTCTCTATAAGCTAAACTAGTTTATGCACAAGTTAATAATAAAAACTTAAAGAAGTTATACGACAGTGAGTCCACAAATTAACTTACGCGTAAGCTAATTTTAGCTTATGGAGAAGCTAGTTTCAATTTTTCTTCCTATTTTTCTCTTCTAGAAGTTCTTAAGAAATTAGAAGTTCGTACAAACAGACTTAAAATGTACATACTAAAAAACATTAGTTGCAAAGAGACACAACCCTAAACCCACCCACATGATATCGATAGTGTTATGGCACAGAATACAGAAGCTGATAAGATAAACAAAAAGCAAAAAAAAAAAAAAAAAAAAAAAAAAAAAAAAAAAAAAAAACACAATAAAAAATACAAGAGAAATAAATACCGGTGCCAGTTAACTAACCACGTTCCCATATAAACCCCCTTTCACAATTTTAACAGATAAAACAACAAATAGCAGAATGCATAAGGCATGCTACGATAAACTTATTCGCAAGTACTTTTTGAAGAAAATAAATTAAACAAGGTTTTTCTTTAAGCTAAAATTATATTATGCATGAAATTAAAAACTATTTAGTAGAATTTTTCTCATGTTAATTTCCCCAAAAGCTTTTTTTTTTTTAACTTACGCACTAGAGAAACTTGTTTCATTTCTCCTCATGGAGAATATTATCAAAACAAATTGTAAACTGATACATTGAATGAAGAAGGAGCAGAAGCCAAAAGTAATAAAAGAGAAATAAAACCAGTCACCGTCCATTTCACATGCTATAATTATTATTATCCCATTAATTAAGCACACTCACATTTAAAACCCATTTCACTATTTCCAAAAATACAAAAACAAAAATCGCATAATGCAGAAGCTAATAAGATTATAAAAGGTAGTAAAAAATTATACATAATGAAAAAAAATTAAAAACAGAAAGAGAGAGAGAAATAAATACCGGTCTCAATGTCAGTGTCAGGGCCTTCATATATCTGGTTATGAAACGACGGCGTTCCAACGGATTCATAGTGTCCGTACTTGTTCTCATCCTTGACCCAATCCGTGGTATAGCAATGGACCAGTTCGTTGAGGTGCGGCCACTGCTCCAGATTCTCCTCAAACTGCACAACAACCAAACCACGTGTCACTTCGAAAACCCGCAGCGTTTCCCGTAGGACTCGCTTCAACGGTTACTTACCGTGTTGCGCCACCTCGTGGTGGCCGGCGTGGCGTCGCGGCGCTGCCGGAGGTGGAGCATCGTAGATCTAGGGTTTTCCGTGCGCGAAACGGGGCTAGACAGCGTCGCTTCGGGATCAGAGGTTAGAGAGACAGCGCACAATGTGGAGCATTAGCTGGATCTGGAAGAAGGCGAAGAAGCATTGCGACGATGAGAGAGAGAAGCAAAAGGAAAAGGTTGTTGAAGTGCAGAGAGAAGAAGAAGAAGAAGGAGAGAGAGAGAGCGAGTGAAATGAAGTCAAAAGAAGTCCAAAGAGAGAAAACGCCAAAGAGGGTTCATATGTACACAGAAGAGAGGTGTCGGACCCAATGTCTCTTTCTATTATTTTTTTCTCATCCTCATTATTCTGCTCTGCTATTATCTACTGTTTCAAAATTTTCAATTTCAAGAAAAAAAAAGTTTATTTTGTTTATGCAAAGATAATATAATAAAATATTTTTAACAAGTAAAAAGTATAATAAACATAAGCTTTAAATAATTCTTTTTTATATAATATTTGTAACTGATTTTGATTTACACAATTTTTTATTATTTTATTCCTATTATAATAACTTTTTTAACTTCTTTACTCTTTTGTCATATCAGTTTATTTTTATTAGGTAACGTGCATGGTGTTTCTGCTGATTTAGTATAAAGATGGCTAGACACCAATTTGTTCAAACTTAAAATAATTATTTTCTAAAATAAAGAATTTTTTTAAAATTCACTGATCTGAGAAAAAATAGTATTCGCTTTAAAAAAATGCAGAAAAATAAACATATATATATATATATATATATATATATATAAACGAGTTCAAAGTATAATTCTAATCCCAAATAGACTGACTTATTATCTAACCTTATCTGGTATTTCAAAAATAAAAAATAACATACTTTGTTCGAAAAAAAATCATTAAATTTAATTAAGTCTAGTTAATAATGAAACTCGGCAAAATTTATGTTAAAAGGTTTAGTATTGATTTTTTTCATTAATTATACGTAATGGTTTTTAATTGAATGACAAATTAAAATCCCTCCAACCTAATATGTGTATATTATTTTCTTTTAAAACAAAGGTCGTGTGTATTTTTTAAAGTTTAATTTTGTAACCACATAATTAATTAAAAGTAAGTAAACCATATATATGGATTGACAAAGTGTGTAATAGGATGTATGGTAATAGCATTAATTATCTTTAATGTTGTATTTAGTAAAATAAAATTATTAGATAATGGTTTAGGGTTTTAATCGTTTGAATTTTTCATAACAGATGTTTGATCATTGAGAAAATTATCATCTCATTTGATTTTTTTTTAATGAATATTTTAGTTTTTGTTAGTGGTACTCTTCTAGGTTTTTAGGAGTTGTGGTGTGTTTTCGAATTTTTATGTTAGGTGTTAAAAGTGAGTATATTTTAAAGTATTTAATTATATTAGGTAATTAAGTGTAAATTATATGCTGGTATGAAGGAGTTAATGTAGTTATATTTGGTGAATTTTTTTTAAACATCAATTCGTTCATATTCTCAAATTTATGATTAAATTTTATGTAGCTTGAATATTATGTTATCGCTTGAATAATGCTCGAGTAATGACCATTAGTTCAGGTGCAAAATATTATTACTAAATATTTATTTAATTGCTTAAGTGATAATATTTTCTATTTAAATTATGGTTAATGTTTAAGCAAGAAAAGTGTTTTATTTATAATTCTCAATATTGAGTCACTCAGATGAAGAATTGACGTTGTAATAAGATTTAAAATATTTTTTAACATAAAACTGAAAGTCTTATTGTTTTGGTTATTTTTGCCATTTAAGTAATATAGCTAGTTATTCAATCAACTTATTCGTAGTTTAAGAGATGATGAGATTGAAACAATTATCTTTTCTTCAAAGACACATCACTCAAGCTACATAGTATATCACTGAGGCGATAATAAGACACAGTTAATAATTTTTCCTTTATTTTAATAATGAATGTTGCTCAATCAATAGTTACTTGCTTACACAATGTGAAAGTAACTTTTAATACATGTTTTTTTGTTAAACAACCTATGTCATGTATGTGTATTTGTATGTATATGTCTATTGATGAAATTTTACTATTCATGAACTTGCATTTGGAAGTGTGTGCATGGATTAAATTGAATGTTATATTTGATTTCGACCAGAATAGTTAAATATATAGGATAACATGTTGTACAATTTTGTGGTTTGTAATATTAAGTATAGGTACCAATTATGAAAAATACATAATCTTACTTATCTAAACTACATACATTAAGGCACTAGATGGTAAGAAGTTGAGGGGAGTTCCTACACCAACTTCATAGCTATTTATGAAAATTATGGTACAAAATTAAGATTTGTAGACAAAAAAGGTTTAGAATAAGTCAAGTGGCAGTTTTTTGTTGAACATACTTAATACAATTCTTTCATAATATATATGTTTATAATTTACAATAAAATATACTATTTGAATAAGAAACTACTTAAAAGTCTATAAGTATAAATTTTACTTAAGTAATTTAATCATTTATAATTATAATTTTCTAAAGATAAAAATTTTAAATTTTTTCATTTATGCTCTCTCAAATATTTATATTATTTCTTCACCTTAATTAAAGTTAGAATATCATTCAATCGTAACTTTGTCAAGTTGATTAAAACTAAACATTGTTAACTTTTATCAAGATGTCGATGTTTCAACTTGTTATTACTTTTTCTTTCTTGATATTAATGAGTCTTTTAGGTTAAAGTACAGTGTAATTGTTTTTTTGTTATCATTGTTAACATAACCGATATTTTTTAGAATATGATTTTTGCAAACAATGCCAAATAAGATTATTTTAATTAATATTAATGAGAATTACTTTTGGTTAACATCAATGAAGATATAAATAAGAATTATTTATCGACTAGCGTTTAGAATTTTTTTACCAACATTAGAAGAATTAAACTTTTAATCATTATTAACGAGGATTTTTTTATCAATGTCAAGATTTTCTAATCTATAATGATACATATATATAATTTCATAGTTGATATCCGATATTATTTATCCACAAATATTAACGTTTGTTAAGATTTTCTCATATAAACTAAATTTTATGAATGTGAACTAATTTTTTCTAACTGAAATTTGTAGTGATTTTTTTTTAATTTCTTTAAGAATTATCTTTGAATTCACTATAACTTTTGTATTTTATATATTTTTTTATATATAATAATAATAATAGTTAAAATATCAATTCAAAAGAAAAATTTTAAATTTAACAAAATTTACTTATCTTATCCAAATAAAAATATTTAAAAAACTAAATAGTTAAAATAAAATGCTGGACTAACACTTCTGCATGAACTTCTTTTAAGTTGTGCCATAGCTCCTTCCTTCCAATCCATGTAATCCTTCTATATGTTTTCTATTTAGTCCTGCACGGTAAATTGCTACCTTAACATTAAAGTCCCTATTATTACAAATAAGTTATCCTTTTAGTCATTGTATTTAAAAACACCCTCTTTTGGTCCTTATAAGTAATATTTTTTATTTCAATTAAGTCACAGTTGTAAGAACAAATGGATTAAAAATGTCGTGCAAAGACTGACAAATAAAACATAACATGTGTTGAGAACTAATACAAAAAGATTTTAAATATAGAAACTAAAGGAAAAGTTGTAACTAGAGATATTTTCTAGCATAAGTATTTACTCAAATAAATTAACAGGTATACATTTCCAAAAACAATATCATGGTATAAAGTTTATATGTACTAAATTGGATAAATAAACACTTTTTTGAATGCCTTAAATCCTAATTATCTGTTAATTAAGTTTTTAAAAGTACTTATGTAAATAAATTATGCGAGATCTAAGTAAGGGCATAATATTTGCAGACTAGAAATTAAGCTTGTTCTATGTCATTGACGATAACTATAATATTTGATAATTAATTAATGTGATTTTGACAGATTATTTAATTATTCTTTCAAGGAAAAGAAAAAGGGAAACAGTACGAACTTCCAATATTTTCTTAATTAATTGTCAAGATCAAGACTAAATCATCTAGTATTTATTCGTATTAATTAGTTATCAACACAAGTTTGAGTTATCAAGCATTTAGTAATACTAACTATAGATTCCAAAACTAAGAGAAAAGTTAATCACAGGCTTTAAAATATAAATTGAAAATTGTATACTAATACTTAAGCTTGTAAATTCAAGTCTTAAGTTTTGTAAAGCTTTTTGTATTGTAATATTCTGAAACACTATAAAATTTAAGATTTAGATTTTTAAATAAAATTTTGGGGTATAAGAATACAAAGAGTTATCTTCATTTTTTTAATTCAGAAAAAGATATTATTAAAATGAAGTCTTATAATTTTTTTCACTGCAAAAGAAGTTAAAACTGAATTTTAAAAATAATTTGGTACAATCATACCCATATAAAACAAATTAAAACTTAATATTATAACCCTTGTAACCAAGATAACTTAATGGAAGAAAACGTTACAGTGAAAATTACACAATGGAAGAAAATGTGAGAACAACCCAAACAAACTTTTATACAAAAACGAATTCCCTTTGAAATACTTTATTTAGCTTTTTTTTTTTTATTTTATTTATCTACCTTTTTTTAGCAGCTATTTTTGCTTCTAAGAAAAGCAATTATGGTGGAAGCCATCTTTTGAAATCAGTTTTTTATTTTAATTTTTTTTTGTTCTGTAACCTACGCAGCTACGAAAGATTTGAAGGAAAGGTACAGCTTCTGAATGATGGAAAAAAGGGTGTATTATTTTATGGTGTCTCACTCTGTCTTGCATCAAAAGGAATGTAATATTAATATTTTGATATAACTAAATATTCAACTTAAGCAAACTTAGTATTTTAATTACAAATTAAAGTTTAGTAATCATGCATGCATGGTTGTTATATTAAGTTCTATAGTGAAAATCAATTAAAAATTACCGATAGTATTTTGTTAAAATTATATATAAATATATATAATATTAAAAGTTATATTTTTTGAATTTTATTTATAAACATAAAAAAATATTAAGTGATGAGAAATTAAATAAAATTTTTATATTATTATTTTGGATGAATTTTATGTGAATAATTATCTGAACATAATGGAAATGAGATTAACTTACCAAAAGGTATTGAATTAAGCCAGGTATTAATCACTAGTAAAATATGTTTAATATAATTTTTCTAAAATATATCTTATTGTATTGAATTATGTTCCTGTCATGAAACTAAAGATAATATGATACATTTTTTAAAATATGTTAAGTATATTTTTGTTAAATAATACCTATTATCTTTAGTTTTAGAACATGTAATGATATAAATTATATAAATTTAAAATATTTTATAACTAAATTATGTGAATATTAATCATATTTAATAAAGAAAAATGGATAATATTATATATCATAATTAAAATTCCAAACAACAATAAAAGTTTTGTGTTTCTATTTCCATTTTTATCTTAAAAACTCGAATATTTAATAATTAATTATTGTAAATATATATATATATATATATATATATATATATATATATATATATATGTGTGTGTGTGTGTGGAATGTTTGATTTGGTCTTTTAAAAATACTATTGAATAATGCATAAAAGTTTGTAAGTATCATATCTCCCGTAATCAATTCCTATTTTTATTTAATTAGGTCAAATGTAATATTTTAAAATCAACTTTGAAATTATATTTATTTATTTTTTTAAATTGTATCTTTTAATAATTTTATGTATTTTTGGTCATTAAAACGAATTTATGTGTTATTAACATTAAATAATAATAATAAAAAATAATTTTACAGATATATTTTTTTCTTGGTGAATATATATTCCATTCAACAGAAAAAATAGTTTTAAATCAAAATTAAATTTAAAAAAATACACGCCTTTATTCTTTTTAGCAGTGCCATATTTCTAAAATTAAAATATTAATTTTATTTGAGTTTCTTGAAATAAAAAACGAAGATAGTTATAAATTTCTTATTTCACATCGAAATATTTTTTCATTGACTCTGCCCAGTTTCGATTTCAAATTATTTTATTTTTAATGACAAGCCACATATAATAATAATCGCATTCTTTATACACGTGGTTAAACATTATATACATTTTCTAGAAAAAGAGAAATTGATTATTTAATAAAACTAAATGTTTCGAAAGATGATTTCTATAGTCTCTGATTGAGATGTCTTAGTTTAGAAATAAATTATTTTTCAATTGCTTTTTCATTAATTAATCTCAAATAACTTTGATATTGGTTTAATGTTTTACTTGAATGTGAAACAGTATATAATACATGGATACTTTGTAGTACACCTTTTAATGAATAAAAAAAAAAGGAGATGAAAGAGTAGATAGAAGTAGTGTGAGTCATGATTGCATATTGCTTTGGTCCAACTAGCTAGGTTTTATGGAGTGGGTTATATGTACCTTTATGGTGTAGGTGGGTAATGTATGATAGTGGGGTGACATAATGTTTAACATCACATTGATATAACAAGTGAACAACTCTAGGTTAAATTAATGTATTTGTGCCTTTTGTCAAAAGTCAAGAAAATTATAATATAAACTTTTTTTTCCATTAGGTTTACTAATTTGAGTCAATTTTGGAAAACCTAGTTTTTCATGAGTTGGAAAAAATTGTATCCATCAAACTTATCTATATTTTAAGTGCAATATAACTAGTTTGATCCTACTAATAGTTTAATGTGGCATTTTGATGCACTTTAAAAAAAGTTAAAAATAATAATTATGGATAAAAATATATACAAATTTAATATATTTTTAAAATTTAATTCATCCAAAAATAATTTTTAAAAGTAATTCTTTGATATATACACTATAATGTATACATTTTAATTAAATAATCATTTAACTGATATTTTATTTGTATTGTGTGATAGAAAATGATAGAGTAAGAAATGAAAAAAAAATGGAGTGGAAAATAATGTTACTTTAAATAAGTGAAATATGAAATAAATGATTGGAAACTGATATAATTTCACTTATTTATAATATTTTTATGTATTATGATTTATTATTTTTAAAATGTTTTTTATTGTTATTATTATAATTGAAATGTTTCCTTTTAATTGTCTAATTCTTGAAAAAATACTTACTTTCAAATGTATACATTTTAATAAAATAAGCATTTTTATTTAACTAATATTATTTTGTGATAGAAAATGATAGAGTAAAATAATTTTATTTATTTATAATGTTTTTTATTTATTATTTTAAATTATTTGTTATTGTAATATTACGATTGAAATGTTTCCTTTTAATTATCAAATTCTTGAAAAAAATACCTATTTTCAAATGTAATTTTCAAAACTTAAAATAACATTAACTATATTTTCATCAATCATGTCCTCACCTATATATCATTTTATTAGTTTACATATATGTATTTATTGTGATGATGGATAAAATAAAATATCATAAAACTATTTATTTAAATTTAAAAAAAATATCTTCTTTAGTTTCTATATAACTTTATTAATGCAATCTCCTCATTGAAAGGCATACATGTATTGCATTGTGATCATATTAACAAAATATAATTTTGTTGTATTCCAAATAAATGCCACATGGTTTTAACTAGCATTTAAGTATTGAGGTGATGTAATTTTAATGTTTGAATATTATAATTAATTTGTCTTTGGATGTTGATGAGGTAGGAGAAAACATGTGGTGTAAAGTTGTGTAATAATTGGAGAACATGAAGATTGAAGTGGACCTTTTATGAGTGTTGAATGTTCTATATATGAGTTAGAAAGGTTCTCAGCAATTAAGCTGGAAAAAGTGGTAAAGGTGAGATAAAAGTTCTCAGAATCTCTTATTCCCTTTGCTTTTTCTTTGCTGTATTCATAAGATTTGGACCACTTCTTCTAAAAAGTCTAAGTATATGTGCTTAACTTTGCTTTATATGTTGAGATTTTTCCTTTTTATATTAGTAGTATGCAAAATGGATTTGCTTAGTTTGAATTTAAGTAAGCATTTAAAGTGAACTGTTGTGTTGTTCTTTCAACATTTGGGTTTGTTATTATACAACATTTGAGTAGTTTTCAATTATTATTATTATTATTATTATTATTATTATTATTATTATTATTATTATTATTATTATTATTATTATTATTATTATGTATAACAGACTTGAGATTAATTTTGTAGTATAGTAAACTCTCTCTTATGATATAAATTTTATTGATGTTATTTATCATGTAAATGATGTCAAAATATACTTTTCGAAGCCCTAGACTTTTACTGTCGTGCAATCTTGGTTTTTATAAATCTAGTTACAAATTTCGTTTTTCAATTTTCTAAAATTAACTTTTTTTTATAAAAGAATAATTAAGTTTAGAGATGACAAATAAATTTATTTTCGTAGTTATTATATGCACTGATTGTAGTTTTGATGAAAAATTTATGTATTGCTTATGAGTAAAATTCAATATTTTAAATTGAGTATGAGATGGTGAATATAAAGAAAAGTATATTTATTATTCTTTATGGTCTTTAGTTTCATATTTCTTTTTTCACAACATAATTATTTTTATTTTATCTTAATTATTTTAACTTAACCTTATAAATTTAATTTATAAAATGAAATTTTTATTTATTTATATATTATGAATGGATCTTATATTTAGTTAATGTGAGATTTTTTACAGTATTTTTAGAAATCAAAATATCAATTTTATTGAATCAAATAATTTATAAAGTACAAATTTTGAACTCATTTAATATTTTTATTTATTGTTTGTTTTGTTCACACGAGAATACTTGACCTTGGTTTAATTTCCTTTAAAAAACTCTTATTTTTGTAAAAGAATTTTTATTTGATCTCAATAGACGAATTCATTCCATATTCACCAAAATAATTTAGATCTTTAAAGTATTTTCCTGTTATAACCTTAATTACATATTTTTTTAATTGTGTACTATATTTCAAGAAACATAATTTTCAATTTTATTAAATAAGTGCATTTGATCATTATTATTATTTTATATAATTATGCTATATTACTTTAATATTTGGTATTCTAATTTGATATTTATATTGTTATAAGTATTTTTTTTTATACACTAAAAAAAATATTGAATCAGTAAGGAGCAAGTACTAACATATATAGAAAATATAATATATCCATTATTCAACGAAGATGAAAATGAAACAAACATTTCATAGATATTTGATTGTGGATTAAATTAAAATTTTACTTTAAATTTAATAAAAAAAACTCCAAAAGATGTTACCATATTATTTTATCGATTATATTAACATTTTCTATCAACATTGAATATATTGACGGTGGACCAAAAATGTTTAACTTTAAAAATTAAAAGACTAAATATGTAATTAAAATTATAAGAATAAAAATGTATATTCGAGAAACTATAAAAACTAAAAACCAATTTAGACCTAAATTATAATAACATTTCAACGATTAATTTGTTATTATTGTTTTTAGATACATTATGCAAATATTGAACATGTACTATTAATTAATTATTCTTTTCATAGATACTGCTAAATGTATTAAATTTCTTCATTCATGTACAAAAGTTTCTTTCATTTTCATTTTGTTTACCATATAATACTAAAGAAAAAAAAATTGCTATCGTTTTCCTGAGAAAAAAAGGAGATTTCTTTTTCTTCGTACTTATTATATATTCTACTCTTAGTTTCTTTAGAGAATGCTATTAAAAACAATAGAGTTAAACAGTTAAAATCTCCATTAGTACTCTTTTACTATATATATATTCTACTTTAAAAAAGTGACTAACACAAAAAATATAATCAAGAAGATAGTGTTCGGGACATATAAAATTAATTACTTTTTTAGTATTATTATTTATTTATTTTATCATTAATAAAAGTTTTAATTAATCTCTTAATTCTAGATTATAATGTGATAACCTTTTATTTAATTAGAAATACATTAGTAGTTTTAATTTAAGCGTAATACAATTTATAAAACTGAACACATTAATCTCAACCTATATTACATTATTACACTTAATGCAGTTTAAAAGCTGAATAACTTCAGGGAACATTACAAAATTACACAGTTACATTTCTAAAAAAACAAAACTAAATAAGAGAGCGACTAAAATAAATATTAAGAAAAAAAAAAACCAATAGAATAAATATAAGATTTAATCACACAAGTAATCCACATTAATGTTTATTTTCAATAAACATATAAAATTTTTCAGTTGTGTAAACTTTTAGATTGAAAAGTACAACTTCCATCAAACACTATTAGATATGTACATTGGTATTTCTTTTCAATACTTTTGAAGAAGATAGTGAAAATTTTGCAAAATTTGTTAGAACATAGCTTGAGAAACAAGATATACAAATGGCATTTGTAAGGATGAAGTTTTCTCCATTCAAAGGAAACTAATAGCATTATAAATTGTTTACTTAGAATAGTTCTTGAAAACCTCTCTCTCTCTCTATATATATATATATATATGAAACCCTAGATATGAACTTAAAGCAAATACTTCCCACCAAACCAATGTAACACTATCTTTTTACTTAGAAAACAATTCAAATTCATTTTCTAACACAAAAGACAAAAATCAGATCTCACAAATGATGGCAGTGGTTGTGGGATGTTGACAATTCACTACAACAAATATATAGTGATTGTTATATGATCTACAACACTTGCTTTTACTTCATGATTTTGTATAAAATGTGAATTCTATAATATTGTCATAATAATCACACATATTAAGTTTTAGAGAAATGCTTATTCATAAGTATATGTTCTGTAATTTAATAGATGAGGATTAATTACATATTTTTAAAATCATAGTACCTATTAAATGTGTTTACTAATAAAGTGTTAGTTAGTTTCTAAATTGTATGGAATTTATAATATCAACCAAATTAACTAGAGTTTAATGAATTTGCTAGAAGAATTTATTTACAATTTATCTGAATTTATGACACCACTTACGAAAACAGGTTATGATATATTTGTAAGTTATTTTGAACTTATTTTAATAAGCTCCTCAATATTGATTATTATGAAAAGTTATTTCTTTATTCAAACAATTAAATGCTATTTTTCTTTGATTATAAAAAAAACATCTTATACATAACTTATTTTTATATAGTTATAAAAAAATTATTTAACACGACATTAACCAAGTTATTTGTCTAAACGGTGGTAAACACCCCCTTAAGAATATTGTACAAATGTTAAGAATTGTTATGTTTTTAGGAAAAAAAAAAATTGCTATGTTGTATACGTATATATGGATATAGATACAGACACACACTGTGTTTTGAATTATTAAATAATGATATTAAATAAATTATTTGTATTTTGAAATTAAAGAATTATATTTTTATGATAAATAACGTATTCAATAATAGTTAGTAGCAGTAGGATAATGATATTCTTTTACAAGTGTTTTTCTTTTGTTTTTCATGTTTTTTATTACAGAGATAATTATATTTTTAAAAACAAAAATTCAAATATTATTTATTTTATAATACCTTATTATGTTTTGTTTGTGTAATATAATATTTTATAAATGATATCTGAATTAATTATTCTTTATCTTTTGTCAATATGATAAACTTAACAGTCAACATAAATGTTCTCCATTTTCTATCACTTTTATGTATGCTGTTTGTGTTAATTTTTTAGATTTTAGGACATTGATTTTGATGTTTCAACATACTTTATGGATCCAAGTACATCACTAAACCATGAAGTAAGAAACAAATATTTCATCATATGTATCCAAATTTGCTTTTAGTACATCTCTGTTTCAATTTTAAAATTACTCTTAAATAGTTCTTAGCTATTATCATATAGAAAATAACATTTAATTTAATATATAATTTTAAGATATCTGACACACAATATTATTTTGGTAACTATAGTTAATACTTTATATAAATTTGATAGAAAATTGATCAAAAAATTTATTTCTGGTTTTATTCCTAGTTACTAACCCTAATACAAAAATCACAAGTTGGGTAATAGAAAGATCTAAGAACCTCTTCTCATGCATGAGTTTGCATCAGCATATGAAAACTAGTACATAAATATGGGCCCCTCTTGCTCAATGAGAGTGAAGAAAGAAACCATCGGGTGCAAAAAATAGTTTCTCTTTGCAAACCATTACTTTGTAGCCCTACAACTTTTTGAATACCATCTCATCAGGTTTATTATTCCTGCACTCCCATAATATCTAACTATACCCCTGTTATTTTTAGATGACTATTTTACCATATGTAAAAGTTGTTTCTGAATTATATGTTCTGAATTTTTTCTTAACAAACTTTCTAGAATTTTTGGAACAAGATATCCATAATAAAGTGTCTATAATATACTTTTTGATAGACATGAAATACATTTCAAAACAAGTTTTCTAAAACATAAATTCTAGAACAAGCTTTTTATAATATATATATATGAGACTTCCGAAACGAGATGTCTAGAACAAACTTTTCAAAACACATTAAATGCGTTTCAAAATGAACTTTCAAGGATATAATTTCTAAAACAAACTTTCACAACATATATGATAGCTTCCAGAACAATTTTCTTTTTCGGAATGAGCTTTTCTCTCATCTTCTTTTTCTCAAAGAGTATAGTGGAGAAAGTAAAACAATGACAACTATAAGATGACCTGGTCTAGTGAAGGAGGGTATTTTTATCTTTATATAGTATAGGGTGAGGTTAGTAATAATGAAGGTGCAGCAAGAAAAAGTTGTAGTATCTCATAATTAACTATCTACTATACTATAAATCCAACAAAGGCCATGCGTAAAGCATGGTATTTCAAAATATAACTTAAACTTACCTAAGTTCATATATACATACAAGTATTTACAAAAGAAAAAACAAAAAGATAAAATAAAGTAATTATTGTCTTCCAAATGTTGTTCCTTTTGCACTTGTCTTTGTATCTATTTGTGTAGATAGTATACTCATTACAATTCACAATACAAACAAGACATGTAAGGATAAGCTATTAAAATAAATTTTCAACATAAAACAAATACATATAAAAGAATACATTTTAATTAACATATTACAACAATTTTATCTCCTCCAAATATCAATGACAAAAGCAATATAAACCACATATAGATCTATACAATCAAGGATACTCAATAAGCGGAATATCGACTCATGTCTTCTAAAAGGCTAATATTAAGTACGTCCTATCGAAGACCAATATATGATCCAATATACAATAATTAGATTTACAAACGTGTATTGTGTATTTACCTACTATCATTATAAGAACTCTCTTCTTAGATTCTCATCGCCTGATATATCAGTATCTAATTAAATTAGAAACTAATGATATAAGTCACTAAAACCTTGATAGCTAATGTTAAATACTAATTATTTTGACTTAATTGGTCACTAATTTCAATCATTAATTATATTTTGTAATTATTTAGCAATTAAAATATAATGTAGTGACTATTTTGATCACAATTAACAATCATTTTATTTGGTAGCTAAAAATTAGTCTTTAAATAATTTTTTTATTGTAGTGATAAAAGTATTAAATTTTATCAAAAACTCAAAAAATATATATTCATAGTGACTAAAATAAAAATAAATTTTATTTCTGTCAACTAAAACAAAAAAGAAATATAATTTTTGTTTTATTTCAAAAGAGAATGTCCAAATTTTAAAGAATTATATAATGGAGTGATTTTCAATAACTAGTTGATCGTTTTATGATGAATGAAATAACATATTTATTTAATTATGAAAAGTTGTAAAGATTTGATAACGCTAGAGGAATGTTGTTTGGACATATTTTATATCTTCTATTTATTAGAAAGATAAAATCCTTCCTATTTGAAAAACTTACTATTTTTATATACAGAATTTCATATTTCAATTTAGATTGTAGTTTTCTTTTATATAATTTTTTATGAGCTTTTCAAGTTCCTTTATTATCCTCTTTTAATATTTATA
>Ga0209700_105739_pt1 | contig 20359 bp, 5 predicted proteins | sample SiratroredBW_FD_187528 | JGI IMG/M metagenome (GOLD analysis project Ga0209700, IMG submission 187528) | Root nodule microbial communities of legume samples collected from California, USA - Siratro red BW (SPAdes) (version 2) | ecosystem: Host-associated > Plants > Roots > Nodule | place: USA...
AAAAAAAAAAAAAAAAAATATATATATATATATATATATATATATATATATATATATATATATATATATATATATATATATATATATATTCATATGCTTTATCATTTTCATTTATATTAAAAAAGTTTTGCCCAATTTCACTTTTTAGAAAAAAAACAAAATTTTAATAAATAAGAGAAAAAGAAAATGAAAAATAGAAAAGAAAGGAAAAAGGAAGGAAAAAGTTTGGTCTTTAAATAAACTAGGAGAATAAAAGTTGATATAAAGACCTAATCCATTAGACTCTATATAAAAAAAATTAAAAAAGATACAAAAACATATTTGCTCCCTTCACCCCTTATATCATATTCCCATCAATCCCTTTTATTGGGCCACAAGTCCAACTGCTTCCCCACCCTTCTTTTCTCACCTCTTCATACCCTGTCGTTTGATATTCCCTACACCTCATCATCACTTCGTACTCCCCCCAAATTCATCACTACACTGTTTTGTTTTAATTGAAATTAATTGGAAATAAAAAATAATTCATTTTTGTAATAAAATTGAATTTGTATTGCACCATTTTGTTTTAATTCAAATTAATTGGAAATAAAAGAGAATTTGTTCCTGTAATAGAATTGCACCGTTTCGTTTCCTTTTAATTGAAATTAATTGGAAATAAAAAAAGAATTCATTCTAGTAACAAAATTGGATTCTTCAGTCTCTGTACTAAAGTATACTTAATAAGAAATTGATTAAAAAAGTACTAAAGAAGCCGAAAGATGGAAGGAATAATTTAAAAGGGAAGAATTGGTTTATTTTTACATTGACTATTGATTTCTTCTCTCATACTCTTCACTCACACCAGTTGACACATAAAAACTTTTCACTCTCATTTTGTTCATCATCATATCCTCCATTTAGAACCCATAAGCAAAGATGAAGAGAAAGAAAACAAATTCAAAAAACCCTTCAAAAAGCCTTACCGAGAGGCCTTACTAAGTGCCCTTTCCCAAAGCTAGGCTAAGTGTCACTCTGAGTGCCCTTTCATAAAGCCTTACTGAGTGCCCTATCACAAAGCCTTACCGAGTGCCCTGTCACAAAGCCTTATTGAGTGCCCTTTCACAAATTCTTACCAAGAGCCTTACCTACTACCCTTTCACAAAGCCAAACCGAGAGCCTTACGGAGTGCCTTTTCACAAAGCTTAACCAAGTGCCTTGTCACAAAACCAAATCGAGTGCCTTTTCACCAATCCTAAACTGAGCATGTCTTTCACCAATCCTAAATCGAGTGTCCTTTAACCAAGTTGAACCGAGTGTGCCTTTCACCAATCCTAAATTTAGTGTGCCTTTCACGAATGCTAAACCGAGTGCCTTTTAATCAAGTCGAACTGAGTGTGTCTTTCACTAATCCTAAATCGAGTGTGCCTTTGACCAATCCTAAACTGAGTGCCCTTTAACCAAGATGAACCTAGTGTGCCTTTCACAAATCCTAAACCGAGTGTGCCTTTCACCAATCCCAAACTGAGTGCCCTTTCACCAATCCTAAATCGAGTGTACCTGTCACCAATCTTAAACGTGAAAAGAATTGTAGGTTGAGTTCAAGAGGGGGTGAATTGAACTTTTGAAGATTTTCGCAAAATATGAATGTGCATTGTTCAGTTAATGAGAAACAATATTGCACTCATTGGAAGCAACAAGAAGGCTCTTATTCGTTGAATTTTGAGTTCAATATAATGAATCGTCAAATTTTGCATTTAAAAAGTAAAAAGAGAGATAATTTAGAGGACATTCTTTTGAATACATTGGTCATTCACTGGGAATTACATACACAAAGAGCAATTCACAGAAAGCGAAAATACACAGAACGATTCCACATGAAAACATCACAAAAATAATTACAAAAGTAAAAAAGAAGAGTAAGAAAGCAGTTTCGAAGGCTTCAAGAGATATGCGAGCATGTATTGGTTTCTTTGATCTATTTTTGTTTGGTTTGTGTTGTTGTGCTTCTGCTTTGTGTTTGTTTTGTCAATTGTTATTTTGTTGTTTCGTTCCTAAATTAGAAACACAAATGCAAAAATAGCAAACAAATAGTCTCAATGTGTAATTAATTATAGAGAGTTTGAAGTGTACTAATTCAGTAATGTTATCCAATTTTCATGATACTGTGATTGCTCAGAAGCAATTGTTGTAAAGGGCACAATTCTAAAGGCCCCTCTGTTACCCTGTTCCTTCATGAAATACTTTGTGTGCCAATTTTGCATTGAAAAATAGAAAAGAGACCCAAACAGAACCAACAAAACAGAAAAACACAAAAAGATAACAAAAGAAATTAGAACAAAAAAACAAAAAGAAAAGATGGAGGCAATGTTGATGCCGCAAGAGCGCAACACTACCAATCCGCCATGAGAACCTCCGAAAATACCACTTAATCCCTGGTACGGCTACAGCTTCTTGGTATATCTCTTCGCTAGCCCTACACGACTATTTTGTCACCTTTATTATCTTCGTTGACGGTGACATCATCATTATTGAGAGTGACAGTTTCATATTCACTCAATTCTGAAGCCTAAACCGAATGACATAAACCTAAAACGAATTACCTAAACCTAAACTGAATTACCTAAGCCTAAATCGAATGATTGAAGTCTAAAGTGAAAGACCCAGAACCTTTACTGAATGCCTCTGAACCTCTACAGAGTACCCTAAATCCATAACCACATGATGTCACTTAGAGCCGAATGATGTCATCCTAAACACAGAACCACATCTTCATAAACAGAACCACATGATGTCTCTTAGAGTCAAATGATGTTATCCTAAACACAGAATCGCAACTTCATAAACAAAATCTCATAACATCACTCGGAGCTGAATGACCTCATCTAGAACCTCAACCCTAATTCTCATAAACTTAGAACCGCGTGATGTCATCCATAACCGAATAACGTCATCCAACACTGTATGACATAATCAATTTCCTAAAGCCAATACCGCTTGACATAAGTATTTTTCTTAATCCCATTTCGCATTACCTTAACCAAAACTGAAATTTCTCTAAGCCAAAGCAGCACCGAATGCCCAAAGCGGAACCAAAAGCCTTTTGCAAAAGCATCAGCTGAATGAATTGTTCGAGAGCCTTTTCTTAAAGCCACAGCCGAATGCATTGGTCGAATGCCTTTTCTGATTGCTTTTGGCCAAATTTTTTTTCTCAATAGATTATGCAAATACGCCATATATTTTTCTAATGCTTATTGAAATATAAAATTTCTAAAAGAAATACAAAATTTTCAAAATTCAAAAAGACATCAAACTTTCAAACAAACAACTCTCCTTTAGAACTATGTATGTCCTAATTTTTCATCATTAATGGAAATATGTAGGAACAAGGTCAATCCTTGTCAGGTTCCCTTATTTAAAAAATATATTTTGTTTTTACTTACGTTTTCATATCTTTTTGGGGAAGAAACAAATATTTTATAAAACCACACTCATTCGATTACAGGTATTGTCTTAGGATAGGCATTGTGGGGTGTTAATACCTTCCCCACACGTAACCAACTTCCGAATCCAACTCTATTCTGAAAACTATACTTTTCCTAGTTTTCACATAGTTTTTCATAAGAAATTAAGGTGGGGACTCCATCTCTTTTCATCACACACATTCTCTCATTTTTCTCTTTCGGATCGTCGTTGTGTCGTGATCTAGGTTGGAACAAGAGTAGAGGTTGAATTTATGATACAACAAACTTGGCTGGTAACTCCAGTCAAGGACTGTCTTCCCTCACTTAGTCCTCCTTGCTTGCTTCTACCACTAATTACTCTGATCAGTTGCTTGAAAATGAACAACTTCATCAGGAAGTTTGGCAAGCAAAGGAAGTAGTTCAATTACAAATGAAAGGACCACACAATTAGATGACACAGTCAACATGATGCAGTAACAACTCGCTATGATAGATCGACAACATGTTGATGCTTCAACTGGTACGAGTCAAGTCCACCCCACTACGTTGAAAACATGATCACGAGCTCCTTTTTTTTTTTTTAAGTTCATCTAAAAATGTAAGTATCATTATTTTACACTTCTTCTCATGTAGTAAAGATTCTATTTATTGAAATGCTTTGTATTGTTTTCATAGACAATTTCATTGGACAATATTACTCCTTGTTACAATGCATGAGAGACTTGTTATATATCTCGTAATGTAACGAATTTTAGTACTTTTCTTTAGTTACATGTCTTTCCTTTCCGTTATGTTTCATGGATAATTATACTTTTAAAATTGTTTATGTAATGGTACGTTTTACTTAACTTTTGTTTCACATTTATTTTTCATATAAAATTACAATTTAGACTAAATTTGGATGACAACATGTGCATGGTAACAATAGTATTAGTAGTTGGTTTAATACATTAATTTCAATTTGGAATTACCATTTAAAGTTGATATTGGATTTATGTTTCAATTTTTTTCAAATTTAATTGACTAATTGGTTTTATGATTTACATTTTCACTTTTGAGTTTGAGATTACTTATTGCATATTTTAATTTACAATTTTATTTTGTTATTATACTATTACAATTACACTGCAATTAGAATAATTATACGATTACAATTACAATGCAATTAGAATAATTGACCACTACATCAATTATAATTTGATATACCATTTTGAATTTATCTAGTTAAAATTGAAATTTGTTTTCAACGTTTTTGAAATCAATTTCAGGTTTTCGGGTTGGGTCTCCAAATTTAAACATCTTTTCCAAATTTACATAGCGTCAACTTAAACGTAGGTTCAATCCACATTATTACAATTCTCTCTTTTCTTAATTCTTTTTTAATAGGGCAAGTCCACTCTAATTTTTTTTTTCATTTTCTGCTCAGCAATCATATTCTATTTATTTTTCTTTAAATCATTTTTATTATTTTTTTTCTTCTAATTTAGCGTCTCCTTTTCGAACGCACAAAGATTTTATTATTTTTTTCATTAGCGTAAGCTTGACCGACACACATTATAAATAACATTTTATTTTGCATCTTTGAAATCAACATATGATATTTTTTTTCTTTTCTTTAACATCTGTAGGCCAACACTTCATTAATATATAAAATAATTTATTGTGTCACTGCAACCCACATTATATTTAATGTCAATAAATTAGTTATGTCTGCTTAGTGTCGACTTGACTTATATTATTTACGTCTCATGTGTTAATCGATGCTACAAAACATCTGCATTATGGTCGACACAAAATAATTGTTATGTTAAAAATCATTAACCAATACAAAATCATGATTGGTATGAATTTCAAAATAATTATTAAAAAAGATGTTTACTCTATTATTTTTTAAAATATTCATTTCTTACATGACACATCTCATAAAATCAAATTTGTAGTACACAATTATAATAACCCCTGTATTTTAGAATAAAATAATTTTTTTTACAATGTTTAATATTTATTAACTTTTGGTCCTATATCTAGTTATGAATTTTGTTTTATATCAGAACAAAAACACAAAAGAATACATAAAAAACCAAAAGTATCATTTTTAAAAGATGGGTTATTACTTTTAACAATAACATAAAACACATCTCATATTAACATATAGAACAGAAAAGAAATATACTGCACATACTTGAATTAAAAGAGTACAAACACACTACTATAAAGTGTAAATACAAGAATTATGAAAGTTACTACAATATATATGATTGTGCCTTGTGACAGTAAGTTTGCAAGTGCAGCTGCACCGTCCCTTCAAGTTGGCAGACTCCACACACACAAACTTCCCAAGCTGCACACGTAATCTTCAAAATTATGGAAAGCTCTTGCACGTGTCAACCTTTCACGTGCCTTGCTGTGGGTTGTACAAATCAGAGGTTGACTTTTGGCATAGTAACATCCAACATGGCAAGAGAAAGAGAAGTAAACCACGTTGTCTCTCACGGAGTGGGTCCCATATACTTGCTAAACGACACCGTGCAGCTAACCTAAACCCACACTGACAGTCAACGCCTCTTGTCCCATTGTGCACCCTGGTAGGGACCCTATGCGTGTTATTTCTTCTTCATTTTTTTCTAAATTTTTATTTTTTTGTGTAGTGGTTTTGTTTGGATTCGACAAGTCAAAGGCATATGAGACAAACAATGCCCTAACTTTGAAGCAATCCTAGAGAAGCAGCATGAATCTTGTGTGCCTCTAGATCAAATTGTTGCAGAAGTAGCCATGTTATGGTTGATTTACTCGCAGAGTGAAGATAACGCTAATTAAGAGGTGGAGATTTACATTGTCCATTTCTGGGTATGGGAATCAGCATCACCATTGTGTCTGTGCCTTCCAATTATTAGTTTTGTTGCATCATACTCCATGGTTATTTTCACATATATTAAGGTAATTCAATTCAGGTACATTTTAACCATTCTATGAGGTAAAAAGTTGTTGGTACAGATAACTTCACACTAGCATCTTTAACTCAAAATGGGCCATGTTTGACTTATGCTTTAATCATGCATCTGTGATTCAAGTGTCAAATAAAGAGTGACTTGTATAAAAATCTAAGAGAAACTTTGATCAAGGAACTCATTTTTATCATGAATACTCATATTTACAGATCTATTTTCCCACAATCTCAAGTAGGTAAAAATTATTATATAACTCTTCTATAATTAATTAGGTGTAATGTAATAGACCAATAAAAATATGGACATCTCCCATATTGATATGTTCTTAATCTTGTCCAGGTTTAGAATAATTATTTTTTAAGTAACTGCCAACTTTTGTGTGTTATGACAGAAGTTAGTCTAAACATCCACTTAATCCTCTCTTACTTTCATGGTAACTATTAAATTAACTGATTGCAGTAGTTAATCATCAATTAATAATATATAAATACTTGCCATTAGTTTAGTGCATCCAACTTGGGTATATTATGTTTATACATGAACTTCCCTTTTAAGATATAAACTTTTTAAAATGATAATATAACGAAGATATACTTTCCTGGGTACATTTTCTTGGAATGAAAGTGTTATTCTTCTACAAATTGAAGTCACCCTTACTTTCATACAATTTAGGTCAAATTCTCAGTGTTGCTGATGAAAGAATGCTGGTAAAATCTAAGCAATGAATTACAGGGCATATAGTAGGCTATAACTCTTGTTCTAGGATGTGTTTTCTGTCTGTGACTATGATTTTATTGAAATTTACTTCAGACAGAAAACATTAACAATTACAGCAATTATTTTCTGCCTTTAGTGTTTGCCATCTTTCAAATTGTTGAGAAATTGCTACAAGTTTTAATCATTCATCCCTATTTACATAAGAGGTTCTGCTATCTACAGTCTTCTAATTCTTCTACTTGCTAGAATTACTTAAACAAATGGGATCCAATGGAAAATCTATCTACCTATGTATACATGTATTGTAGGTAAGTAGGCGTATGTTCTGGGCTTTGAATGTCATAAAAAAATTTAAAGCTCTATGATTAATGATTTAGTTATTTGGCTAAGCTCCAATATCATTCCTAATGTTACTTTTTCATAAGAAGAATCGTACTTTAGTAAGTAACCTACCGTTTCATCTATAGTAGCAAATAAATAATTGTGCAAGCTCACCTACCCTGATAAATGTTTCTGCTGAAAAGAATTGAAAATTAGTCTCATGAGTCAAAGAATATCCTAAAAGTGTTTTCAATATATATGATAAATATTTCTTTATGGTTGACTCTTGCGTTGGTTGAGATGGGGTCGTGAAGTAGCTTCTGTCTACCGTGATATACATCTATCCCATCATGTAACAAGACAAATTAAACATTTAAACAAAAGAATAGCTCACACGTATCAGTACTACAATAAATTTTAAAATTGTCAAAGCTCCTCACATTTGTAATGGCTCTGCATCAGATCATGTTTGTATGGACTCCAACCTTTCAATTCCAAAAAACTAATCTACAAGCATAGCCATACATCAAATTGACCAAGTTCCTCTAAAAACAAGGTGAAAAATAGAGACTACAATTTACAAAGAAGTTTAAACTTGTTCCACTTGCTTGCAGCCAAAAGCAAGAAACTGTGAAGATGCAAGTCACTGTCAGATATTTTTATTTAGTATGTTTGGTTTCATGTTGAGAGGTTTAATCTCATGTGACATAGTGATTTTAGATAAGTATTTACATGTGCAAATTGATTTCAGGTTCAGACATGAAACAGTTTTAAGTAATTTTTGAGTTAAATAAAAAATGTATGCTGAATTTAACTGTTAATTTATATTTAGTTTTAGTGATTTATGTTTCAACTTAAATGCAGATCATATCTGCATAAACTTAAATCAGTTCTAATCTGAATCAATTTCTGATGTGTACATGCAAACACAAACTTAGTAAATTACCATGCTACATGTGCACAGTACAAAAGACCTCATCAAATTATGAGGTGGTGAGTAATGACACATTTTGCAGTTTAACCAAAGATGTTACCATATTGTTTGGAATAGAAATCTCCAAGGAAGTCAAAGTAGAATGCATACAAAAACATAGCCACAGCTTGGCTTATTGGCTTACTTATTAAAGTCAAGGAGGGGAGAACCAAGTATACGTCACAACCACCTCCTCATCTGCTCCACTCTTTCCTTTCTCAAATTAGTCTATTATCTTCCTCACCTTCCTCTCTCAACTGCTATAACTTCAACAGGATCTTGTTGCTGTGCCTAATAAATATGATTGAGTCAGCCATGTCAAAGACAATGATGGAGGAAGTAATGGCCACTTGGTCAGAGGGGTCAGAGGATGATGACCTTGTGAGAGAGCTTTTGCATGATGAGTCTCCTCTTCTTATGCTGCCACAGGAGGCAATTGAACCCCCCATAACAAACTCCTCTTCAAGTGACCATGCCTTTAATAAGCTCCTCTCCAACATTTACTCAGGGCCTACTATCTCAGATATTGAAAATGCTTTGTCAGTGACCAACCAAAGAGACCACTTTCCACCACTCTCATCAGCCAGGTATAAATGCTTTCAAACTTCTCTGCATTACTTTCTTTGGTTATCTTTGAGTTTCCTGAATTGGCCACCTATCTGGTGCATGTTTAATTGATGATTCTTGTTTCTTTTTCAGAGTTTCCATATTGGAGAAGGGTTTGAGTAAGATTGAGAATAAGTATACCCTCAAAATCAAATGCTATGGCAATGGAATGGGAGATGATGGATATAAGTGGAGGAAGTATGGACAGAAATCCATTAAGAATAGCCCAAATCCTAGGTAAATTCTTTCTTCTATGCAATTGATATATGAACATAATTCACCTTTCGAATTTCAACTTTTTTATATATTTGCTGGGAGGTAAAACAGCTGCAGAGATTTCCATAAATCTGTTCTCTTATGCATGTACAGTACTTGTCATTACTTCAAAAGTCTTCCATTGAAAAACAAAGCGACATGCACATAAGGCTTTACAGTCAGTAGACGTTTACATAAATTTTTCTATAAATATTTTTTTCAAAAATCAAAATTTACCCTAAAACCTCTCATCTAACTTTATGAATAGATTAATTTACATAACTATTTCAACTTAGAATCTCAATTCAATTGAATTAAGAATTTGATGGTCTTCTCAAAGAAGTTTTTTTTCCTAAACACTAACAGAAAACACTTTCTCTTCTCTTCACCCAGAAAATGGAGAGTGAATTTCTTGCTTCAATGTCATTAAATGCATCAACTTAGACCATATTGTACAGTCTTTCATTCTCTGAAAACAATTTAGTACCATTTGGCAATGCTGTCCCACCATTACAGATGTTTACTCCTGAACATAAAACATTCTAATCAATCTGAAAGCTCCACATAAATTCATAGTAATTACTAACAATCACATTTTAAGAAAAATTACCAGTTACCAATTAGTGTGATTTTCACAATCAGATGGGGTTCTTTGTCTTTGTCGTTGTATCCAACATTTTCATGTATCCGATAACTCTGTGATGTGTTATGTAATAGAGATGATATAGAAAATGTAAGAAGAGGGTTTATGCATGTACAGTACTTTGGCATTACTTCAAAAGTCTTCCACTGAAAAACAAAGGGACATGCACATAAGGCTTTACAATCGGTACACGTCTACATAATTTTTTCTATAAATATTTATAAAAAAATTACTTTTTTCATAAATTAAAATTTACTTAACTTTTACCTAAAATCTCTCATCGAACTTTATGAATAGATTAAGTTACATAACTCACAAGCTCTTTTTTCTAAACTCTTTCTCTTCTCTTCACCCAGAAAATGGAGAGTGAATTTCTTGCTTCAATGCCATCAAATGCATCAACTTAGACCATATTATACAATCTTTCATCCTCTGAATACAATTTAGCACCATTTGGCAATGCATGCAGATGGTTACACCTAAACATAGAGCATACTAATCAATCTGAGAGCTCCACATAAATTCATAGTAATTACTAACAACCACATTTTAAGAAAAAATATCAGTTCCCAATTAGTGTGATTTTCACAATCAGATGGGGTTCTTTGTCTTTGTCGTTGTATCCAACATTTTCATGTATCCGAGAACTCTATGATGTGTAATAGAGATGATATGAAAAAGGTAAGAGGGTGAGGATTATTTACACGTCACTACTCAAGTCTTGTCGTAACCAAAGATATGGCAAATTGGGTTGACAGCTGCATCACGAATACCTATAGGCCTAGCCCAAGTACCTAAAACATTCGTGTTTTTCATCAAAATCTGCCCATGTTGTTGAGTTATGATTTGTGATGCCTATTCACTCATCCACATATTGCCCGACAAATACAAGTTTAAGATTAAAACTACTTTAATAGAGGCAACAAACATGCATAACAGAAGTTCTATGTATGTTGTTCAATTTATCATGACACCTCTAGCAAAGTAGCATTATGAGAAGTCTCTTCACTCAAATTTTACATGACTTCTTCACTGGAAAATCTTGTACCAATCTTTCTTTATGTATTGGTATTTTGAGTTTTATCAAAACTAGGACCTCAAAATAGTAGTAATGAACTACCTAGCTGTCTTACTTAATTTTTCTTTTATCAATTTCTCATTTCATATACTTAGAAGAAGACCTACATTTTAATTTCAATCAAAAGATAGAATCCATTTGGAATGCCAGTTTATCGGAACATAAGTTTCTAATGCCTCTTACAAGTTCTTAAGGGGATTTATCTGAAAATTTTGACATCAAATATCAATAAGTAATAAATAAATCTATATATCAAAATATTACCTTTAACAACAAAATCTTAAATAATAGATTTATACATAAATAGTTCATTTTATTTATTTGGATCTAAAGTGTAACTTGTAACTTGTCTTAAATTGTTAAACACTTAATTCGCCTTGAATTTTGGTAACATCAATAATAAAATCTATTCAACCAAGTTACAAAATTATAATTTGAAACTAATAGTACCCAAAGGTGATTTTTCTGCAATGGTTGTAAGTTTAAAATAGAGTTTTTCATTTTTAATTAAATGGTTCACAAATCAGTATATGTGCTATCAAGATTATCAAATGTGTGTAAAAACTTTGGTTTGGGTTTGTATCCAACAACAATATACCTTTAGGAATACCTTACAACTAATTATTATGTTCAGATTAACCATATAGTACAAAGTTCAATATTTTGAAGGGAGGAATAGCAATGGGACTTATGTCTTTAATTTGGATATCATTTTATCACGGAATGGTTTTATATAGATTAAACATTGTTTCTACTCCTTGACACATCTATTTATGTTTTCAATTATTTTTCATACAATGTAAGGAGTAAAATAGAAAAAAAAGGAAATTGTAGACTGTTGAACAGTTTTGTACAAAATTGAAATACTCTTTAAATACTCTATTTTATTTATTTTATTATTTATTGGTAAAAAAATAAACAAAGTTTAATCCTTCTTTTTTTATTTTGATGCCATGGAACCAACAGGAGTTACTATAGGTGCACAAACCCAAGGTGCAGTGCCAAGAAGCAGGTTGAGAGATCCATTGAGGACCCAGACACTCTTATCATAACCTATGAAGGGCTCCACTTGCACTTTGCTTACCCATATTTCCTCACAGGCCAACCAAATCAATCTCAATCTCATCCACCCATCAAGAAGTCCAAACCCACTTCTTCACAGGACGAAGCCCAAGCCCATGAAGTAGTACATGTTCTTCAAGTCCAGGAAGCCCAATCAAATACCACTTCGGGTGTGGTGTCATCCACTTCAATGAACTCTCCACTGGACATGCCTCAGGAAAACTTTGGCTCACAAGGGTTGCTAGAAGATATGGTGCCATTCATGATTCGGAATCCATCAAACAATGTGAACAGTGCTCACACAAAATTCTCCTGTTCTTCGTTTCGTTCTCCTCCAGCTTCACCTCTGTGGAGTTCTAATTACTCCACCTCTTGCTACACCGTTGGCTTAAATTCTGGCACCTAATTTATTTATAATTATATATGTAAAGATTAGGAAAACAATAATTTAGAGGGTGGTTAATAATTGTTTTACTTATGTGTTTAATATATAATGTAATAGTATAGTTTTTATGTCACGTGACGGAAGGAAGGAAAAACGGTTCTTCTATTCTAGTGTTAAATCATAATTGAAAATTTGTTTTCTCTGTTTATTTTGTCCAAGTTTGGCTCTCATTTCATTGTGAAATAAAAATGATGATGGGAAGAAAAACATGTAGATGGAATCATGTGTTACCTTGAAGAAAATGAGGAACAATTATTCTCAAAGAGTGTCTCTTGGAAACTTATTCTAAAATTGTCAAAAAAGTATTATTTGTTAAATTTATATATTAAAAGATAGTGTACTTTTTGTCATATAACAAGTATTGAATTTTTTTTATCACGTGTTTTATAACTATTCTCTATTCATGTAAACAACTAACATTTAAAAGAAGGAAAAAACTTATGCATGGCATTAAGATATACTTCCTAAGGTTTTCCAAATAGGTTTAGAATTTCTCTTGGATAATACCCTATATATTTAGTAAATTATTACACAATAATTTAATAGGCAAGTTTTTATATTAAAAGAATATGTAAATGTTGTATCACCCTTTCTTATTGGCTAAAATTTACTGGAATGTGTAAAATCAGGAGAGATGATCATTAAATAAGTTATGAAAACTATCAAATAATTAAAGTATATTAAACAAACTTATATCTCAAATCACAAAATTATTTCATCCCAGCTCACTTTTCTTTCTAATTACTTTTCTTTCCTCTTAACTTTTACATTGCAGGACCCATCCAGTCTTGTCTTTGCCTTCTCTCGTGACTCCCCTCACACGGTCTTGTTATCGGCTTTCTCTTTTCACTAGTCTTCTTATTGCTTGTTTTGTTGTTTGTAGTTCTGCCATCAATCCTCCTGCCTCAACCAGTCCTCTGTCACAACCGATTTTGTTATTGGTTTCATTGTATTTAGTTTTTTTTTTTTCTAATTTGTATTAATTTTTGTTATTGTATTTAATTAATATTTGTTATTAGTTAGTTATATAAGATTTAAAGTTAAACTATGTTCTATTTGTTAATTTATAGTATATTGTGAAGAATTAGAAATATTTTTTTGTTTAAGGTGTTGATATTGAGTTCAAGAGTGATCAAAACCAACAAATAGTATTGGATTTTAGAAAGTTTGTATTTTAAGAGTTGTGCTGCCCAATTTTTTTTTTAGATTTGTTTATGGAGAGATTTTTAGTATCATTTTTGAGATTTAATACATTGATTTGTCTCATAATTCTTCAATGTTAAAAGTGTTTCAACATTAGATTAAACTTTACATAAAAAGTAGTGAATGTTGTACCAACATTAATTGTATTGAATTTTGAATTGTCCGATTGAATAGTTTTGGAAGAGTAATCATTCTTATTAGTTGATTAGTACATAATATAATTTACATTTGATATATTTTGCTTAATTTTGGTTAATTATATTTTGTGCTAATTTTCAGGTACATATTTGATTGTGAAGATTTTACGTCATTACTTTCATTTTAAGTCACCTAAAAACTAAAGAAAAACGTTGTAATTTTTTTATGAAATATAAGGGATGTGTACTATTGAACTATAATAGAAGTGAATCTTCTTGAACGGGATAGATTCATACCTTTGATAAAAAAAATGTAAGATTTACATGCATTTAGTCAATGGGTAATAATGATTACTAAACATACATATGGATCGAGATTGGATTAATTCAATACATAAGTCATGAGTATGAGAGAGGAATAGAAGAATTTATACAATTTGCATAACGTAATGCTAATAGTAGTATTGATAGAGTAAACTTTGGGTGTCCTTACTTTAATTGTTTGAAGAAAATTTTATGCTACTAAAATTATGGAGCATTTTCTTTGTTATGGGTTTCTACAAAATTATACAACTTAGACATGACATAGTGAATTATTACATTTGTCAAGTGTGAGCGAATTTCAAGAATATGTTGATTTTACCATGGATGATCGAGTAGAGGAAGATCAATTGGATGACAAGATTTGTGATGTTGGAGTTGAGTCTTTTCCACAAGCACATGTATATGGAAGTATATTTAGTGCTGCAGACACTTTCTTGTATACTGGATCAACTAACTTCACATGGTTGTTGGTGGTGTTAATATTGTTAAATTTTAAGGCAATTAATGGATAGACTAATAAAAGTTTCACAAAATTGCTTGTTTTGTTAAAGGAAATGCTTAAGGAAAATTATCTACCTATGGTAGCCAAGTCTTTTTCAGAAGTGTTGCAAGCACATTTGTATACAATGAATAACGCAAATGAGGTTATATCATAAAGCCATTAAGAAGGTAAACAACCCAAGACAACCACAGAAATGGGTGTTGATGGAACATCATACGACTTTCATGCCTTGGTTTAAAGTTTAGTTGTTGAAAGATTCTACAACATCTCAAACATTGGTATGGTTAGCTAATGGATTGAAGTTTGATGTCCATTGTTGTAATGGTTACAACATCAACAATTGTTCATTCTATATAAAGTCTTTGGATGAAAAAAAAAGTACGATACAAAATAGTGAAGTCACTATTGAAGCTTAGTTGATACAATTCTCCACTTCAAAAGATGAAAATTTTGTACTTGGATCAGTACTATGGTATAATAGAAGAGATCTTGGAGGTTGGTTATAGTAAGTTTTTTGTTTCAATTTTCAAGTGTAAGTGGATTGACAATAACAATGATGTAAAAAGTGATGAATCAAGAATGAGATTGGTTCACTTTTGAAAGATAGGTTATCGAGACAAACTATCATGACACATCGAGCATCCCAAGTTTTTTATGTTAAAGATTCTCTATTAGAACATTGGTATGTTGTTTTGCATTAAAATAAACAAGTGGAGGTTAATGAAGATGAATTGTGTAATGTTGATCTTGGTGGCTCCAATTCATAGGGAATATATGTGTGTGTCTGTGTGTGTTCCACCGCATGATTGCACACACTATGTATGAATTTATTAATTTTGATCATTTATTTATATGTCAAATGTTATTAATGTTTATTACATAGATTTTTAACAAATATATGGTTGATAATTAGGGTTCATTTACTTTGAATGTTACCTCCACAAAATCTGGTACAAAATATATTATACTAAGGTCCCTCTCACTTAGGCGTGCTAGTGGTGGGAGGACACCACTCATTATAGATGTTAATATTGGATCAAATGCAGAAATTTTTAAGAGCTATCTTGGAGTCATAAAATGTAAGAAAACTTTTATTTTTGTACTTTCGTGGGATCATGTGTTTGAGGTAGACTAGAACATGATCTGGAAAGATGTTTTGGTAATGTATGTAGTCTTATGGTTATTATATATTTGTTTTTTAAATCATAATTACAAGTTGATGGTATTGTCATGCATATGCATTTTGATATCCTTAATGTACAAATGTTGAAATCAAAGGTTTTTGAAGCAAAAAAAAAATGTGAAAATCCTTGTACAAAATACATAGGAATTGATGGAGAAACTTATTGTTTGTTCAAAGTCGTGAAGATGACAAATAAAAGGTTAGTATAATTTAATTCATTCATATATTATGTTGTAAATAAATACATTAAGATATTCTAATTAAGATGATACAAGGTCATTTAGGCTCTCTCCCTATGATGTGGTCAAGATAATGGTCAAGAAAGCTCGCACAGATGATTCTACAACGATCTTATGGCTGTATTGTTACACATATTTGATGTGTATAATATTATTATTATTATGATTATTAATATGTCATAAGGCGGATTTGAATCTAAGTCTCGTAAGTACACATAGAATTGACAACCATTATATCGAATAAACTTTTATAATCATATTTTGATTATTATTATACTTATTATGACTATGATTATTAGTAGTAAGAATAATATTAATAATATTAAAAGTAAACTTAATAATAATAATAATAATTATAATAATAATATTATTAAAAATATATTGTTAATAATAATGATAATATTATTATTATTAACATTAATATTAATATCAACAATATTAATAATAATTCTAATATTAATAATAACATTAATAACATTAATAGTAATAGTAATAATATTAATAATAACAATATTAATAATAGTATTAAGAATAACATTAATAATATTAGTAATAATAATATTACTATTAACATTAATAGTATTTATAACAATATTAATAATATTAATAATGTTGATGATAATAATAATATTAAAAATAATAATTATTAGTATTACCTACGAAAAGATCTATAGGTAATTAATTATCTACAGATTTTTTCTTACATAAGATTTATAGGTAAATTACCTACAGATATAGATCCGTAAGTAAATTATGTAGGATACAAATTCGTAAGTAATGTTAAATTTACTTACAAAATTTTAAATATATGTCGGTACATAAATTAGAAATTTCTTGTAATATGATGTGTATGAATTTATGGACCCCAAACTCGTTAATCTATTAGGAAACAAAAAAGTTAAAACTTAAACATACATCACAAACTGTTTGGTTACAGGGGAAAATAAATATATTTTACATCATATATTCATGAGTAAATGTAATTTTTATGTCATTAATTATAATATTCCATCATTTATATATAGTAATAGCTTTTGTCAATGCATGTGTCATTAGCAGTTACTTGTGATATCCTTTATTGATCACACTACTGCATGGTTTGGCTCATTACACAAGAAGCCACCCTCTCAAACAAATAGTGGATTAGTAATTAAGGTCAACTTATATAGGTACATTACTTAGTGGTTTATTTTAGTTCTTACAGTGGATATAACATTTTGAAGGGCCAACCAAATAAATACAAGTCCCAAAAGCTGACATAATTGCATCTTTAAGGTTATTACTAATTTCCTTAAATACTTTGTTTACTTATTTTGTTTGTGAATTAAATATCATAATTAGGTTGGTATTGAATTGTAATGTAATACACAAACGGGAGGATATGAATATGATTATTATGTAATGCAATGTATGACAAAATAATCATGTTTAATTGATTCTTTATGAAACAAATTATGTCTGGTTTATGAACTAATCTCAACTTATTGCAATGTTTTATGGATCTACAACAATTTGATTTTGTATCCATTGATTATGTTCGATAAGTATGGACAACTTATTTTATCAACTTCTGCAACGCACTAGGATATATGATTTTAGAATTGCTTTAATACTATTTTTTTTTTAAATTTAAGTTTTGATTTATAGTTTTTATCTTTTGAAAATTTTGACGATTTAAATACTTATTTACAATTTGTTTGATATTGTTAATTTCTTTATTGTTTTATGTGCATCTATATATGTTTTTATACAATATTTTTAAACCTGACAAGGTGTTTAATGCATAGAGGTTGATAAATTGAGGAAAACAACACAAATCAAATTAAATTAAAAAAAATAAATAAGATACAATGATAGTTCACAGTCAATGTTTGTTTGATATGACGATAATTCTAACCTTAATTGTCGTCAATGCTTTATTAAGGATATATGAATATATGATATACGACAATAATTATATCATAATTATTGTTATTTTTTTCTCATAAATATTGACAGTTGAACAAATAACCATAATCTATATAATCAGTAATGATACGACTACAAAAATATCTTTATTTTAACAACGGTTATATTGATGATGATTTCAAAATTGACAAAAAAAAAAAAATACTTAAATAATCTTCGTTGAAAGACTCTTCTAAAATACTCTTTTTCATAATAATTTTTTAAAATTTTCTGGAAAAAAATTGGAATTAAAGAAAAGTTTTTGGGTGACTTATTAAATTTATTCACTGTTATATATTAGGTAATTGGTAAAATTTTAGATTTTCTTATTAAATTAAAAAGGCTTAATTAAATTATAAATATTTTATACATTTGTATTTTTTAATTAAGTTTTTATTAAAAGAATATTTTATTATGTAATTTTATTTTATTTTTATGTAAGTATTTTAATGTTTAATTTTTGTCATTAATTAGATGACGCAGTCATTACTTTTGTTCTCTAATTTTTTTTTTATTTATTGATTAACTCATTTCTTTTTCTTTTCTAGTTTTTTAGTTAACTCACTATTTCTTTCTTCAAAAGAAAATTAACTCATAAGAAAATAAGATTGGAAAGAAAAAATGTGAGTTGATTGACAAATTAAAAACAAGAAGAAAACAAAATAAACAACAAATATCATAAAGAAAAATTAACCCATAAGAAAAAAAAGATTGGAAAGAAAAAATGTGAGTTGATAGACAAATTAAAAACAAGAAGAAGAAAAAAATAAACAACAAATATCATTTGTTGATGACAAAATCAAATGATAAACTATTTAAACAAAAATAATATATATATATATATATATATTAAGCAATTAATAGAATAAATAGTTATACTAAATTAAAAATATTCAAAAAAATATTTAAAACTTAATTAAATTGATTAAATTTTTTATTTATTTTTACATGGAATTGAGTTGTGATAATGGAGACATGCTAATTTTAATATTAGTATGACATTTAGAAGTCATTTTCGATTTTCTTCTACAAATTTTTAACTTAAGGGACTTTAGAGTCCTTCCAAATATTATTACCCATCATGTCATGACCTTGAGTTCAACAGGAAAAAAACATACTATATATGCTATTGATAATTTCTTTTGAGAAAATATTAAAGTTTAATTTAAAATTAAAGACTGAAATAATAAATTGAAAGAGAAAGTTAACAAATATCACTGAAAGAACTTTTGTTAAATAGAAAATCTTAAAAGTTTTTTTATAAAAAAGGAATTCTTAAAAATGATCTTATTATTTAAGAAAATTATTATTTTATACAAAATAAAATAATAAAAATTTAGAAGTCTAACTATTAAAGTTCGAAATGTGTAAATTTTAAAGTTAAAAGTATTAATTGATTAATTTGAGCTAAAAATAAATTTAAACATAGAATGAATTGTAATTATTAATTTAATTTAAATTTAAAATGAAATAAATTAACTAAACTAAATTAGTTTGAATTTACATTATGAAATTCAACTAACCAGTCCCATTTAAAACAAAACTTATATATAATTGTATAAGGTAATACTTATACTGAGCATGCATCTGATTTCACTGCAAATTAGGTTAAATGCATATTCATGATCTAGGTCCTAAGTTTGAATTACTTTCATCCAAGTCTCCGAGATTAAAAACAAACCAAACATTCATTGAAGTTTGATGATCCAAAAACACAAGCATGGTGCTTTTGTTCATACCATAATAAATATAAATCTGGACCAGTATAGTACAGAACCACGAGAATTTTGTGCCTTTGTAAAAGCTGTGGCAAGAATGTGAACACTGTCACACTGAGCACAGTACACAACAGCCATGGTTTATTGTTTTCTTCCACACATGTTTGGCATTAAAAACGATAATAATGGTGAGAGACAACTTATGAACCAACAACTACCCCTCTTCAGGTATTAAATGAAAATACCTCAAATTTTTGAACTTTCATCTATTTTATATCTTTCCATATTACTTTTCCATCCTCTCTTCTCTCTCATGTAACAAATGTCTTCCTCCTTTTTAGAAAAGGAAAATCCATGGTGACCGGGCACCAATAAAATACGTTAGTTTTTTTTTTATATAAAATCATGATAGACATCACATTGAAATTTTAACATTCCAATATATTGACATTTTTAAATTTCATAAATATGACCATAGGAAAATAAAAAGATAAAAGAAAAATACAAGGAAATCAAACCAAATCATTTAATAGAAAAGCAACCTTCAAACTACTAATACAACATAAACTCAAGGAGACCTTTTTTTTTTTTTTTTTAAATAAAACCAAAAATTTG
>Ga0209700_105742_pt1 | contig 20355 bp, 10 predicted proteins | sample SiratroredBW_FD_187528 | JGI IMG/M metagenome (GOLD analysis project Ga0209700, IMG submission 187528) | Root nodule microbial communities of legume samples collected from California, USA - Siratro red BW (SPAdes) (version 2) | ecosystem: Host-associated > Plants > Roots > Nodule | place: USA...
TTAATTTTATTTGTTATTTTGTAAATTGAAAAGGTAAATTTCTTTTTTATGAAATTTATTTTTTTTGTTTTTTTGCCTCTTAAAAGTTTTCGTCCCCCGGAAATAAACAGATTTTGAAAAAAAAAAAGTATATTTAGATTATATGTCTAGTCTATACGAAAGCTATTATCTATAACTTTTTCTATAATATAGACCTTCTAATATGAGATTACATTATAAAATCGTCTAACATGATATTGTGGAACTAGACTTTTAAACTGATGAATCATCTATTGTGTTAATTTCATTATCATACTAATCTTTATGAATTCATATAGTCAGAAGAAAATCGTAGAATATGTAGTATATTCTCAGTAACATTTAGATAAAGAACGAAAATGATTTTAAGCTTATTTACAATTATTATTTTTTAATTAAACTTTATTTTATTTTTGTTTCATCTAAATCATTTTCTTCAATCAACTATGAAAGATAAATTAATTTTTAATTTATTTATTTATAACTTCTATCAATCAATAACTAAACAATTAAAAAATATTTATATTGTTTTGAAAATTATTAAATGACTTTGCTAATTTAGCTCTATGTAGAATATAGAACTAATGATAGATGAAGACTTTGGTAGTCAAAATTATTAGAAACGATTTAATCAAATGCAATATCTTCACTTTACGAAAACATGGATCAATATACTATTAAAACTTTTACAATTAGACCAAGCGAAAATTCACAATTAAATTACAACTAACATTTAAAATAGAACCATAAGTAATGAATGTAATTTTCTCTACATTCTCTATAAAAAGAAGGCTTGGGTAACACAATTTGCACCAAGAACAAAACCGTAAAAACAAATCATAAAATTTGTAGAAATCAAGAAAGAAGAAATCTTATCAATCTATAGGTAAGGGATATATATATATATATATATATATATATATATATATATATATATATATATATATATATATATATATATATATATTTTCAATTGTCAATTTCATTGATTTGTCATTGTTTTTGGTTTACTTCGTTGTTGATTTTATTGAATTTTTATAATAGAACTTTTACTGATTTTTACAGTATAACCTCATCTAGTAGGATAAAGGATAAATCCATATATTTGTCCTGATCAGCTCTTTCAAACTGCAGTTTCAGTTAAATGAATGTTCTTCAACTCTTGCCACCTAGTATCCTTCATCTATGTGATTCTAATTTGAGAGTTATGATTGCTACATTTATCATGGCTGAAATGGTTGATCCCTCACAAGATTTCAGTTCACCTTATCATGTTAGTTCTTAGCAACATATGATTTGTTCTTTCGGTACACAAGAAGAGAGACAATTTTTAGTGATTAGTCAAAGGCAATGGTTGATACTAAAAGAAGTAGTTATGGAAGACGATATACTTCTAAAGTCTGTAGTCATTGTGGAAAGACAGGACAAGTGATTGATACATGGTTTTCCACCTCAGTTCAAGTTTAAAAATCATAAAGTAGAATAATAATCGATAAAATCATGAAGGTTCAAGGTCAGAGGTACATTCTCATCAAATTGGCTTTACTCTTGAGCAATATCAAACATTATTAGTCTTTCTACAACAGTCTAAATCCAGTGACAATGTCTCTAATCAAATCTTTGTCATTCCTTCCAACACAACAACACATAGGTAATAAATTTCTCTCTTCTTTTAGTTCTTGGATTCTTGATAGTGGTGCTACTAATCACATTTGTTCATCCTTGACTCATTTTACTTCATATCATCAAATTAATCCTATCTCTGTCAAATTACCTAGTGGAAATAAGTCATTGCAAATTATTCTGGAAGTGCTTTTATCAATCAAGATCATCTCCTATAATTTTTGTATATTCTTAACTTCACTTTTAATATTCTTTCAGTAGCAAAATTAATTTATAATTTGTCTTGTGTGATTATTTTTCATTCTAATGGTTGTGACATTAAGGACAAAAACTCCTTGAAAGTGATTGGATCAACTGAGATGCAAGATAAACTTTATATACTCAGGGTCCCTTCTTATCAAAACCTTCAAATCAAACTTGTTAAATCTCCACATATCACCAATACTTTCAATTTTACTACTAGTGATCTCGAAAACCTTTGGCATTTTCGGCTAGGGCATGTTTCAAATAAATCTTTAGATGTTATAGAAAATAAATTTCCTTTTGTTAAATATAAAAAATCTTTTATTTGTGATATTTATCATTTTGCAAAGCAAAAAAGACTTCCCTTTCCTCTTAGTGCATCTAAATCTAAAAGATGTTTTGATTTGATTCATGTTGATGTGTGGGGACCATACTCATTATCATCAATTTATGGTCATAAATATTTCTTGACCATAGTTGATGATTATTCAATATACACATGAGTTTTTCCTTTAAAACAAAAATCTGAAGTTGTTAAGATTTTGGAAAATTTTGTTGTTTTTATTCTAATATAATTTGAGACAACAATAAAAGTAACAAGAAATGATAATGAGACTGATTTTTTCATGACTAGTTTTTTTATCAACAAAGGAATAATACATCAAATTTCATGTGTCAATACTCCACAACAAAATAGTATAGTTGAAAGGAAACATGGTTATTTATTAAATGTAGCAAGAGCTCTCATGATATAATCTCATTTACACAAAATTTATTGGTCATATTTTGTGATACATGCTGCATATTATAAAAATGTTTCACACACCTATTTTAAATGAGTTTTCTCCTCATGAAATGCTTTACAAAACTCCACCAGATTTTAATCAATTAAAGGTGTTTGGATCTTTATGCTATGCTAGCACTTTGTCAACAAATAGAAGTAAATTTGATCCAAGGGCATCAAAATGTGTTTTTATTGGATTTAAAAGGGGGACAAAAGGATATATTTTGTTGAATATTCAATCAAAAGAAATTTTTGTGTCTAGGGATGTTGTCTTCTATGAACATGTTTTTTCCTAAATCCTAAATTGAGAGTCCAAACATTTATGATCAAAATGCTTTTACAAAAGATCAACCTATTTTGAGTCAGTCATCACAAGTCATTTTTGCACCCTGTGATAATATTGAAAATAATGTTAATAATGACCATGAATCAGACATTCATATTCCGAAAGAAGTTTGTTACCATAGAGACCAAAACCTCAATGAAAATCATGAAACAACACAGTCAATTCACATGAGTACCAGAACAAAAGTACCACCTGAGTATCTAAAGGATTATCATTATAATCTCAATATTTTCAATACATCTTCTAGAGTTAAATATCCTTTGAATTATGTTTTGTCTTATATTAAATTATCATCTTTTTATAAATCTTTTGTTATGTTTATTTCTTTACATGTTGAGCAAAACACTTATTCTGAAGATGTGAAATATGATTGTTGGAGAAAGGCTATAAAGTGTTAGATATCTACTTTGGAGTCAAATCAAACATGGGACATTGTTCTCCTTTCCAAGAACAAAATTGCCATAGGATGCAAATGGATATTCAAAATAAAGTATAATGTTGATGGGACTGTTGAAAGATATAAAGCAAGATTAGTGGCGAAGGGATACATAGAAACAGAGGGCATTGACTACTTTGAAATTTTTTCTCTAGTAGAAAAGATGACCATTGTAAGGTTGCTTCTTTCTCTAGCTTCTATATATAACTGGGAGTTGAAACAATTAGACATAAATAATGCATTCTTACATGGAGAGTTGAAAGAAGATGTATACATGGTTGCTCCTCCTGGATTGACTTTTATTCAACCAGGACAAGTTTGTAAATTAAAAAAGGCTTTATATGGCCTTAAGCAAGCTAGTAGGGAGTAGTTTGCTAAGTTGTCATACTTTTTTATTTCTACGGGATATAATCAATCTATGAATGATTATTCCTTATTTATTAATTCTTACGAAGGATCTTTTATAGCATTATTGGTGTATGTGGATGATATAATTTTGGCAGGAAATGATAAAGAGATTGAGCGAGTCAAAGAAGCTTTGAATAAGACATTCAAGATCAAGGATCCTGGTGATTTAAGATATTTTCTTAGTTTTGAAGTAGCAAGAAGTAAGAAAGGGATAATGATGAATTAAAGGAAATATGCATTGGAATTGTTAACAGATGCAAGTCTTTTAGCCTACAAACCTACCGTCACTCCTATGGATAATCTTGTTAAATTGTCTTTTACTGGAAGTGTGCCTTTCACTGATGTTCATGCCTACAGAAGATTGATTGGAAGGCTTATGTATCTCACTAATACCAGACTTGACATAACATTTTCTGTTCACAAACTTTCTCAGTTTCTTAATAAGCCTACAATTGCTCACTATAATGCAACAATTAGAATTCTCAAGTATATTAAAGGAGCTCCAAGTTTTGGCTTATTTTTCTCTTCCAGCAGTTCTGCCATCTAAAAGCCTTTTGTGATAGTGATTGGGGCACCTGTAGTGATTCAAGACAATCAGTGACTGATTTTGGTGTGTATCTTGGAAATTATCTTATATCCTGAAAATTAAAGAAGCAAAGAACAATATAAAAGAGTTCCTGTGAAACTGAATACATAACAATGACCACTGTTACATGTGAAATTTAATGGCTAGTCTAACTTCTTTAAGATTTGAAAGTTCCTTTTAAGCAACCATCTCTTTATATTGTGACAATGACTCAGCAAGATACATTGCAGCAAATTCAATGTTTCATGAGTGTACGAAACATATAGAAATAGACTGTCACATTGTTAGAGGAAAATTGAAGAAAGGTCTCATCCATTTACTTCCCATTTTACCACATAGCAACTAGCAGACATTTATACCAAAGCCTTAGGTCCTCAGTCTTTCAAGAATATTTGTTCCAAGTTGAGTCTCATCAATATTTGCTCCCCAGCTTGCAAGGGGGTTTCAGAGGATATGGATACAAGGCTTCTAGAAGCGAACTATATCAATTCTGTGATTTTGTCTTAATGACAGGATCAAATGGTTAGAAGGAAAGGAATATTAATTATTTAATTTTGTCTTTATGAAAGAAATCAAATTATCATCAATTTATTTTGTGTTTTATGACAATATTAGGTTGTAATATTTTTATTAATGTTCTTTCTTTAACTATACCTAGAATGAGTATATTATTTGTATATATTTGGGTCTTTGTTTTTGTTCAAGATATAGAAAAATAGAGAGAATATTTTCATTTTCATATCCTTTGTTCATTTTTATTAATCTCTTTATTTTCATAATATTCTAAGATACCAGTAGAGTTAAGATACCTCCTTCTCAACAAATCACAGTATCTATTAAAAACATTCAAATCAGCTTTCCTTACTTGTATAAGGTAGAAAGTAGAGACCCTCAAAGGAATTTAAAAAACCTAAAATCACAGACAACCTAACCTGTACCAAGAGTTTCTGATCAATGATCAAACTACACTATTAGAACAATGGGCCAACAAAGACTTATTTTGATGCCTCATAGGACACATGCAAAATACCCCTACCAAGAATGGAATTAACCTAGAATTGACTCTCAGGAAGATGAGCAAAAAATAAACCTACTCTGTTCAAGAATCTGATTGGACACTCTTGCTTTACTTGACGTCAGGAATCTAATGATAATCTCCAATTGTCAGTTTGACAAGGAATGAAAGCGGAGTTTTGGAGAGAAGATAGAAAAAAGATAAAAAGCTGACTCTGAGATATATGATGATTTTTATAAAAATAAAACTTGAATAATGATTTTCCTATTTATATAAACCTTTTTTCTTTTAAAAAAAATATTTATCTTATTTATATATCTAAAACTAAATTATAATACATTTATATTCTAAAGTTATTTTTTAAGATATTACATTATTGATTGAAGGTTGATATTGATATTAGTCATTTATTCTGACAAATCACTGTGAAAGTTATTCCTTATATTGTTAATATTGTTTTCTTAAGAATTCAGAAATTGTCCTAAAATCTAAAAAAATAAGCTGTTATCTATTGTTTAATTTAATGTCGTATTCTTTTTTCTTCTAAAAAATTATTTAGCGGTTACTTCATATCATTTAATGAATTGGTTTTATCATATTATTATTTGAGATAGTATTGTTTTAATATATGTATATCTCATTATTTTTTTCTTCATACATATACAAATGTTATCATAAGAAATTGATGGACACTCTTAACTTTCCAAATTCGGTCGAGATTTCTACTTACTTCTTGAGAAATGGGTGAAGTACACACATGTTATAAAATTCAATTGCTTTTCAAGGACTCACTCATTCTAAACTAACTTTCTTTTTTAAGATCTGGACATTTCTCTGATTTTGGATGGACAGACGAGTAATAATGACTTTCAGAATCCTTTAATTAATTTATTTGAAAACCATCAATATAATATAAAATATTATTATAGAAGTATATTATATATAAGAATCCTTTAATTAATTTATTTCAACCATATTATTACAAAAGTATATTGTATAATTAGTGTGAGGAAGAATCTTGTATAACAGGAAGAATAGATTTGAAATATGTAAAATATGTGTATTATAACCCTAAAACTTATTCAAGTTTATACTAAAATAATAAGAAATGACTAATTACATCATTTTGATAATGAATGTCCCTTTATTATATTCTATATTTTTTATAAGACAAAGGTATATAAGTCTATCCAGTCATTTTGAAACTTTCCCACCATTAATCCAATGTAATATATTTTTATGAATTAAATGATATCTGTCTTTATCGACTAATATGTATAAAAACATTCGTTTAATGATTAGACGACAATTACTTTCACTGTATAATGCTTTTAATTTACAGTCCATGTTGGATTAAATCCATAATTTTCTTTTTGTACAAATTATTTTCTTTTTAAACAGTAGATGAAAGAATTTTTCTTAAAATAGACAAAATATACCTCTTGTTTGAATACTCATATTAGACGAAAGTATCCTACAATAAATATTATATATATATATTTACTTTTAGTTGTATTACATTTTTATTTATCAGTATTAGACTCAATACTGATTTCTCGTGTCATTTTGTAACTTAATATTAATCCGTCTAATAAAAGTCACAGTGTTATCTTTGAGATTTTGAATATCTTATAATTGTATCCAATTCATTATTACTAAACCTGATTTCGTGTAAATTCTACATTAAGTAAAAGACACTTTTATTCAGTTTATAATCATTAGATGAAAGGATTTTTCTATACGGTCCATATGAATTAGATGAAATATATACGTATCGTCTAGTCCTATTTTAAACTTTATTTCTTAGTTTCTACAGCCATAAATTGTAAAATTAATGTATGAATCCTATTTTTGTCTGTTTAATCATACATTAGTTTTAAATTCTATGTATGAATGGTATTTTAAAACAGAGAATTTCTCCAAATAGAGTTGAGGACTAGTTCAATTAGACGTTGTAATAGGAATACTAGACAATCCCGGAATTCGCTGCATTCTGAGGTAAAATTTTCAATATTTTTTTAATTCCTAATTACGCAAAAAAAAAGAAAAAAAAAAAAGCCGAAGTCTCGTTTTCTCTAAATAGGATTTTCAAGTTAAATGTTTGGGAATCATTCCTTATATTATTATACATCGTCTAATGACTAGAATAGAAATTTTAGTTTTATGCATATCTTCATGAAAGGATGGATATGTAACATAATAAATCGAATGAATATAATAATAATTATTCTAACTAGTATAGACGAAGTTGGATTGTTATCTTATCTCCAATAATTATCTATTATTTTCCACTAGATTATACTACAATATGTTTTAAACAGTTGGCTAGACAAGTGTCTACAAACCTTACTAATATCGATAATTGAGTCATTAATTCATGATTGCATTAAATTTCACTTTCACACATTAGTATAACATTTAATTCTAGGTTCTAATAATATGATTTCAGTTCAATCCCATAATATGTATATATTTCATCTGATTGTCTAATAATATTTACTTACGCTACCTTCGTAAATTTTTAGATATAAAGAACTTTATTGCTTTTTCTTATTTTAATTTTGTTGATTTTGAAAATGTTCAAAAATTCAAGTTTACGAAATAAATCACCATTAAACAATTTATGTTTAAATAATCTAATAGAATAAAAAGTACGAGATAAAATAAAAGATGAGTTGAGACGTGAAATTAAAAGAGAATTGAAGGAGTTATCACAACAACACACTCTTTTCTAGAGAATTGAAGGAGTTATCACAGCAGCACACTCTTTTGTAGGAAAGGTGTAGTACCTACACGTGAGAGAGCTAGCACAAAGGAGAGTTGTGCCGCATCAGACGAGGAAGAGGAGGAGGACACCAACACTGATACCTCATATCGGTGTAAATTATTTGTTGGAGATCCTCCTCGATTGGTGGCGATTGGAAAGTGTTTCCCACATCTTCGACGCTCCATACAGTGCCACTTGGAGATGATTTTGCTAGAGTGGTCGTCAAAGAAGTTAGACAGGCAAATGCCGAGGTGTCTGTGCCCACATCAGAGGTCAGGCTTGTGGGAAGGGCACTTGGTACATTTATTGCGTGGTCTACACATCTCCTATAGGCCATTTCTAAAAGGACTTAAGTATTATGATTTGTCTTAATCTTATTTAAATTCACAGTTAATGTTAATTAATACATTTTGTTTGTGTTACAGGACCAAGGGAGTAAAGAGAAATCACCAGCTCATGATTTAAGTCCTAGGTCTCCACCGGCTGAGTCAGAAGTGAATCCACTTCAAGAGTTGACTCGTATACTCCACGAGTATTTTAATAATGCAGCTCAAATTTCTTGGAAAGCATCTATCTTTGGGATTGAAGGTGTCCCACTATATATATCGATGCAAGACATCTGGGAACTAGTTGGTGGTTCCCAGATGTTAAACATTAATATAATTCAGTTCTGGATTATGTAAGTATACCTTTCTACATGTTTGCTAATTATTTATTTCATCAACTTATCCTATTACTAACATTGATTTTCACAATGCAGGTATATAAATGATTTAGTTTATAACACAAGAAATCTTGATATTTAAGGATTTCTTGAACCATAAAGTTTACAAAGGTCTGGAAATAAAATGATTGACACTCAAACCTATATACAAAACTGGATTTCAGAATCGAGAAAGAGAATTTACTTTGCCCCAATTATCCATCAATAAGTTTCAAATCTTTATATTTTGATCTTAAGTAATGTTGAATATATTACATTATTAATACATTTTCTTATTTTAGGTCTCATTGGCAGCTGATGCTTGTGTGTCCCACAGACAACACAATTGTTTGGTTTTGTTCGTTGTATAAGAAGCCACCGATCGATTTGAAATAAATTGTACAAATATATCATTTAATTAACTTTAAGTATTATATATCACTATTTTATGTACAAATAAGAAATTTACTAAAAAACTTAGATTTTAATGCAATGAATGTGTGTAAGGTTCTTTGTGGAAGATCTTCATCCACAACCCAAAACCTTCAATGGATATAGACTAAGGTATTTAACTCTAAATTTAATTAACTTTATTAAAATTAGCATTATTCAAATTTTTGATGATTGAAACTTTAATGAAAGTGCAATAAGCAATGAGAAAGTTGGGAATGTGGATATTACATTATGCACTAGATGAACCATAGCAAGAGCTGGGATCATGGATTCTTGGGAGCATGTAAGTTTTTCTCTTATAAGTTTATAAATATGTCAAATTTTTGTTAATATTAAAGTTCTAAGATTAAACTTTGTATTTATTTCAGGTTTTTCAAAATACAAAGCCATTGGACAAGAATGATATAAAAAGAATGGGCAAAGTACTTTCTCAAAGTTAGGAATCAATCTTAGTGTAGATTAGAAGTAGTTCTTATTGTATTACAAGTAGATTTTAGTGTAAATTAGTGTATATACTAACTAAGAACTATAATTGCATATCATTTTGTGTATTGAAATGAATCTGGCTGGTTTCTAAAATTGATGCAGGGAGGTTAATAGCTTATTTATTCTATATATTTAAAAAAAAAAATACAAACACAACATCGGTTATGGTTAAAATTGTCATTGTGATCGAATCATCACGTCGGTTATGGTCAAAACCGACATGGTGGTGCATCTTAAAATTCAAACAGAAGAAGCACCATGTCGGTTTTGGCACCAAACCGATGTGGTGCTTTTTCTGTTTTCAATTTCCAGCAAAATCACCACGTCGGTTGTCTGGTCTCAACCGACGTGGTGGTGAACTACATGACGTCAGTTGTTTAACCGACGTCTGATTCAATGTCTCTTGGGTCAATGTCGGTTTGGGACAACGATGATGAAGGCCCTTTTTTCTACTAGTGAAAGCTTTCATGAGTAAATATTTTGTTAGCACCAATGCTAAGCATGACAATGAAGACCATAGCTTGTTGAAGTTCTTATGGAATTAATCTGGACTATGTTAGCTTAATGCTAAGCACGTGAGTTGATGAAGATTGCTTCATGAAGAATCTGTTGGAACCAACCTGGACCAGAATTGTTCAAGTGAATGACTTTGTGTCAACATAAAGATGTTGGGTGTTTCGGTTCTAGGTCCTTAAGTTGGGTTGGTATGTGTGTGAGAGCTTGGTACTCAACCATTAGTGGAATTGATCATCACTCATGAGAAGCCTAAAGATTTACAATTTTTAAAACTGGTTTTATCAATATTAAATTGGTTTTAAGAAAAATAGCCTAAACTGATTTTTGTTGAAAATATTTTCAATCAATTGAATGCTTGAAACAATCGATTGAATTGTGACAGATATTTCTGTTACAAGTGGAATCTTTGACTAAGTCTTCTAACGGTCAATTCAATCGATTGAATGATTTATTTAATAATTGAAACTGTGACAACTAAGCTGTTTCAAAACTAATTTGGCTATATTGGCACGATCATTTTAACAACTTTAAGATTTCCGAAAAATGCCTTGTTGAGAATTCCTTGAGAGAGAAAGCACCCTTTTTGTTTGAACACTTTTGACATTGATTTTCAAACAAGAAACCTCAAAAAACGTGAATCTTGAAGCATCCTTGAGTGAAGTTCTTGCGACTTGGGTTCTGGACCAAAGCTAAGTCTTTTACACTTGATCTTTAGTCTTTTGTAATCTGTTCTGTGTAGAAGTACTGAGTGATCAATTGTTGATCTTACTTTTCTTGTAATCTGTTTACTGTTTTCAATTCTTGGATTTGTAATTGAATTGGTGCAGTGAGTTTCTACACTGGTTTCACATCTGTTGTAGGGTTCAGTAAAGTGTGAGTGCCGCGGGGAGTAATGTTTGCTTGCGGGTTGCAAGTGGTGTTTGTGTAGTAGGTTTCTACACTGGTTCACACTTGCTGAAGGATTCAGTAAGGTGTGAGTGTTGTGGGGAGCATTAATAACTTGCTGGGAACAAGGGTTGTAAACTGATCTTGTGATCTTTTTAGTGGGAATCGTTGCTAGTTGGCAAAGGACTGGACGTAGCCCTTGAGAAAGGGTGAACCAGGATAATTCTTTGTGTTCTTGATTCTTCTTTTCACTTTTTGCATATTTTCTTTAATCTGTTGGTGCTTTAACAAATAACTGAACACTGAAATTAATTGAATCCTTTCTAAAATTATATTCTTGCTACTCTCTGAAATTGTTGTGCGCATATGATTATATTTTGGATTAATTTCTAACAACTTCCACTATACATAATTGATTGTTTACTAGACAGTCCAGAATAACGAGATGATTGGTTTAAGATTTTCATTTTCCAATTTAAATCACTTTTCTTGTTATAAAAATTTTTAAAAAATTTAATTCACCCTCTCTTGAACTTAGTTTAAACTTATTTTTCATATTTTAATTTAGAAACCTTTTTCATAATGTAAAAAAAAGGACGTCATAGCGGTGCAGAAGTTGTCATATAATTTAAGAAAATTTCAAAAAACATCACCAATCACTCATCAATAATAGCTAACTGTCATAGTTTTCTTTAGAAAAAAATTTCAAAATGATATAAAATTATAGTGGGGTTTATTTATTTAGTTTTGCAATAAATATCCTTATACTACTTATTATCATTTTGTGACCATTTTTATTTGTTTTACGACGGTAAGTATTGTAACTGGACCATAGATTTCATGGACGTGAATGTTGTTGCCGACACCAAGTGGCACGAGATGGAAAAAGGAGTGCATGTTCTTGCCGACACAAATCGGCTTATCCATCTCCTCCTTTGTACTTATCCCATCACAAAACAGAGATAATGGAAAGGAAAAACTACGATATTTTAAAAAATGTTTTGGAATGTAAAACTTTTTATCGAATTATTGTATTAAACTTTGTTTATCACGTCACTAAATTATTCTGATGTAGCCAATTCAGTAATGTTTTACAGGATAAAATTGGTAGAACTAATATATTAACTATCGAGTAGAGTTAACGATGAACTAAATAACTTTTTCTTTTCTTGGTAGAAGGTCTATAGATATGCAATAAAAAAGAGAAATCAAGAAAAATTATACTAAATATTAATAAAATATATTTGGGGAAGTTGGTTCACACTATTACTCCACCTAGAATGTCAACGGTCTCCTTCATTTTTTTTTTTTACTTTTTATTTTATTTTATTTTGTTGTGTCCCTGGCTGGCTATATAATGATATTGTATCCAGAATTAATATGCTCCATGACACTGAAGTCAATTCGTGTGACAGCTTGCAGATCTGATTTAACTGTTTTTTATTTTTCGTTGGTGATCGTACATATGCCACACTGAGAAGTGTTAAACACCGTTCTTTATTGGCATCTAGTTTATTGTTAATTTTATGGCACACAAATAATAGATTCTTAGATGCCTGTGTGCAAGGTTAAGAATTTTGTTATTTTCGAATTATTCCAGTTCCACTGGTTTAAAGTTTGATTAAATTTGTTTATTTTAATAAATAGATAACAATATATAATATATAATATCATGCTTTGACTATTAATGGATGAAGAATCCCATTTTGTTTTTGTGCTGTTGCTCTCGATTTTCTTTAGTCTCTATATTTTTAAGTCTCCAGGATATTCGTCTTATGCTGATGGATTCTTCTAAAACCGTTTTTTTTCTCACAATTTTTTCCGCTTTCTGCAGCTAGATTGTAGTCTCTCTTCTTGTGGATAAAGTACTGATCTATGCTGAAAAAAATCCAGGAATACCAAGTTCATCGAAGCATGAACAGCCTTACCATATCGAGACGATGGTCGTTAATATCAAGAGAGATTATAAGAGGAGGGTAAATCCATGAAAGAAAGTTCTATAAAGAGCATTCTCCAATCCTAGCAAAAGAAAAACTTAAAAATAAAATAAAATATCATTTACATACTCTCAGGGATTATATTAAATGTTTTAAATGTATGAGTCAATGATATGTTAGAGTCTAATGTGTCTTTCTACCAGAAATATTCTTATAAAGAGTACAAACCAATATAACGATATTGAAGTTACCATTGAGAGTCAGAGGGAATCTTATCAACATACATCTAGTGAGGATGTCTATATTTATGAGAGAGACTTTTTTATGATTAGAAAAACTCTCAATAATCAGTCTAATCCACAACCCAAGTCATAGAGAGAGAACATTTTTCATACTCGATATAAAATTTTAGAAAAAACACGTTTTCTCATCATTGGCAGTGAGTTATGCTACAATTGTTGTAGTACTAGGTTGATTGATAAGCTAAATTTGTTTGTTATTCCCATTCAAAATCATATAAGTTGCATTGACTCAATGAAGGCGGGGACATAGCTGTTAATAATAAGGTAAAAGTCGAGTTTTCTGTGGGCAAGTACAATGACATTATCTTGTGTGGTGTAATGTCCATGGAAGCTTGTCATATCTTATTAGGAAAATCGTGACAATATGATAAAAAAAACTATACACAACAATCTTATTAACGAGATTGCTTTTATCCATGAAAATAAAAAGTGTGTGCTACATTTGACACCTACCCAAGCCTTAGAGGACCAAATTCAAATGAAAAAAAAAAGTAGAAAGTGAAAAATTAAATCTAAAATTTCAAAAAGTTGACCTTTAAGATCGATTAGAGGTGTGGTAGATTGGTGTTACTTCCCATGAGATCATTCAGAAGGAGAATATTTTGTCTCATAAATTAATAAAACATGTTTTCTTTACTGAACAACATCCATACCTCCTTTTGTGTAAAGAAACATTCATATATACTTCATCCCCTACTTTGAAGCTAGGAATCTAGCTCTTCCTATTGAAAACTTTTAAAAGAGTTTAGTGATGTATTCCCTAGTAACGGTCTTATAGGACTTCCACCTTTTACGGGTACAGAACACCAAATTGATTTTATTTCTGGAGCTAATCTGCCCACAGACCAACATACAAAACGAATCTAGAGGAAACAAAAGAGATATAGTCCTAGGAGTTACTGGATAAGGGTTAGGTTTAGAAAAACCTTAGCTCTTGTGTCATGTCAGTCTTATTGGTGGCCAAAAAGGATGGAAAATGGCGATTGTATGCAGTCAATAACATCATGATCAAATATAGGCACCCAATTCCTAGACTAGATGATATGCTTATGAACCACATGGGTCAATCATATTTTTTGAAACTGATTTGAAAAGCAGATATCACCAAATTCAAATTAAAAAGGGTAACGAGTACAAAACTACATTCAAATCAAATTTGGACTATACGAGTGGTCAATGATGCCTTTTGGGCTTACTAATGCACCTAGTATGTTCATGAGACTTATGAATCATGCCCTTAGGGATTGCATATGAAATTGTAGTTGTTTTTTTAGCAATATTTTAGTGTATAGTGGTAATGTAGAGTCACATTTGTTGTACAATTGGTTTAGGGCAAGAGAATAATTTAATGCAACTAATATCCAATATAGCACTGAGTATGGAGGGAGAGGATGTGTGGGTTTGGATGTAGGATGATATGCAAGGTTATATAGTTAAAACAACTAACGATAAATTACTTAATGAGATAAGTGGGAAAGAAAGGAATATGTATGAAAGTTTTTGGATTATTAGGGTTGTTCCCTCAACCCAATTCTTAACCTGGGAAATGCTACAAAGTAGGACCGGAACCAAAGACAATTTGTGCAGGTGGGGAATTCTCCTGAAGAGTAAGTTATGTGTTATGTGTGGAGAAAAAGAGGAGTCTACTATAATCACCTATTTTTTAGTTGTAAAGTTTCCAAGGTGGTTTGGGATCTGTGTACTAATTGGATTAGTGAGGTAAGTGCATTGCTCGATATGTCGAACAACCATTTTAGGTAGTTTTCCATATCCAGAGATAGAGCAAATAAAGGATGGAGACAATTGCCACAACTTCAACCACCTAGAGTATCTTCATACACACCTTCAGCTACTTCTAATACAGAAACGTACCATCATGAATAAACACAAACAAAACATCAACACTGAACAAAATTTAAAAAATCAAACCAATAATCGATTATGCTAATCAATTATGGGTGCAAAAGTTCATTAATCCATTAATTTAATTGATTACGCACCTAAGAATTTCTTTTTCTTCAACCTCTCGTCCTCTCGTCAGCCACCTAGTGTCGTCAGCCACTACTTGTCAGCCACCGAGACTATCTTCCTAACCAAAACTACGACCGTCTTCTTGTAAACAAACCTCAATGGTGAACGAAATCTATAATCAATTATGGTAATTGATTATCAGGTATAAAAGCTATATAATTGATTACACACCTTAAACTTTCTTCTTCAACCTCTCATCAGCCACCCATTGCTCGGCAGTCAGTGCTCCTCAGCCACCAAGACTATCTTCCAAACCAAAACGACGACCGTGTTCCTGCAAACAAAGCTCAATGGTGAATAAAATTAAAAAGATGATACCCATAATTGATTATGGGGTGCAAACAATACATATAATCAATTAACCTAATCAATTACATTGCTTTTGAGTCTTCTTCAACCTCTCGTCTCCTCAGTCAGTTATGCAAACCAACCACCACCAAACCACCCATGGTGCACCAGATATTACTCAAACAAGCTGCAAACCTCTCCCACATACCAACACCTCAACTCACAAACATTCAACAATGACAACTTGTTCAATACACCCGTGACAACTTTATAATGGCAAATTCAAACTAATTTGAACCTCATCAACAAGTCCATCAAAGGTCTACAACATAACTGGGAATCTCTACATAGACACAACGGGAGTGAAAGCAATTGCATGCACATGGCACAATAACATATGTTCAAGAATCTATGGCCAAGAGCAGCATGAAAGCAACTGTGGGAATCTTTGTCCAATCACAGTGAAAGCAATTGGCACACAATGGAAAGACATTCAAGATCGAGGGATACTTGTGTAAAAACACAAATCGTGACGTGACTTTACCTACAAATCTCTTCTCTCTGCAAGGAACTTCTGTTCATCCAATCCCGTAAATCATCACTCGCAAGTCATTGTACATCACCTCATCCAAACACAACTCATCCCCTCAAATTAATCATCATCTATAATGCAATCGTACAACCAATCACTCTATAAGAGAAGATAAACATTACAATTCTACTGGATCGAGAAACATGAAACCAATATCATTTTCAATTGAATTAAATTTTGTTTGCAATTTAGAAATATGCAGTTTTTACTTCAAAATAAAACACAGAACGTTAATGCTATGTTTAGTCAGGAGAGTGGATTTTAGATAATAATATGGAAAGTTAGGTTGTTTGGATTAAAGAAAAGATGACGAGATTTTAGTAGAAAGTTTGTAAATAATGTGATAGAAATGATAGATATTTTAATATTTTCAATTAATAAAATTGTATGATTTTATTTTATTGTTATTTTATAAATTTATTATTCACATTTTTATTTTTTTTATTTTTGTTAATATTTTTATTATTATTTTATAATTTTCTTAAATTTATTATTCTTTAATAATAATATTTAATTTTAATAAATATTCTTATTATTATATTATATAATATAATGAATTATATTTATTTTATTATAATATAATATAAATATTATTAAGTTAATAATAAAATTAATTATTTAAAAAATAAAAAGTAGTCTTTTCCGTAAATCTCTTATAATAATGCGATAAAGAGAAATAGTAAAATTTTTCATTTTTTATTATTATTTTATTTCTTAAATTTGTAACATTTTTTGAAAAAATATACATGGTCACAAATTCATCCGCCGGCTGATGCAAACAGATCCTAAAATAACACTTTTTCAAAAATTACGTGAGCCTTCTCCCAATTTTCTTTTTGATTTTACTTTAAATTAATTAAAAATAAGTCCAAACTTCTCCAAAACCTGAACGGAAAATAATTTAATAATATAGTGTAGATTTTTCCTTTTTTTCCGATTAAAGTGAATAATAAAATCTTTTTCCCATAAACATGGAACTCCTCAACTCTCACTGCACCGTTTTTGTTATTAAACCTGCGCTAAATATTTATATAAAAAAATGGAAAATATGCAAGTGCAGATTTTGATTTTATTTTGAAATCAATGTTCGAGAATTGTACCGTGAAATATTAAAAACATAACCACAAGATTTATTATGTAGATTTTTATTTTTAATCCAACAAATTAAAATTTATTTTTAAATTCAAAATTAAATCATAAAAACATATCCAACTTCTGACAGTCAAATCTGGCACAAATTAGTTAATCTTTTTCGTAATTTTTGAAAACATTATTAAAATAAATAATTAAAACATAAAGTTATCATAAAAATATAATATAAGAAATCATGTAATAAATGAATTTGTGTTGTTAAAAATATCATACACTTTAATATTTTTTTTATACAAAGATTGAAATATTCTAAAATTTTATGTTTAATTTAATGCATTGTTTACTAATAAAAATATGTATATTTTATTTATCAACGAAATTAGCATATATCATTTATTTAATAAATTATTATTATATTATTATGAACACAATTATACATGACATCATCTCATATATTCATATAATGTATATCAGCCGATCATTTGTATCAATTTTTCATACCTATTTTATAAATACCTTTAATATATATATATATATATATATATATATATATATATATATATATATATAATCATTCAATTAAAATAAACAATTCCAACTAAGAATGTCTGACTTAAACAAAATAAAATTTGCTTAAGCAACTTATATATTAATTACATTTATATTCTTCCAATCTTATGTATTTAAAGCTTTATAATTAAATATCTGAAAAATTTGTGTTAGGTAGCTTTGTTCTTAATTTTCTAACCAACCCAACCAAATATACGTACATAAAAACGTATAACTACTGTACTATGTGATCATGTAATAATAATAATAATAATAATAATAATATAATTATTATTATTATTATGGTTGTTATTGTTATTAATAATAATATATTAATAATATTAATAATAATAATAACAATATTAATAATAATATTGATAATAATAATAATATATATTAGAAAAAAAAGATTTGAGATTTTTCTATTGAAAATAAAAGATTTTTCATTTTGAGCATTGTTGAGTTGAGAATTAGAATTTGAATATTTTAGGTCTTGATTTGAGAGTAACATTAAATATAATTTTAATTAAATATAATTTAAAATATTTACAATTTAAAAAATATGACTTAAAATACCTATCATTTTAAAAATATGATCTAAGTACATTTTCATAATTATTAGTTTATATTAACTATAACACTTATTATATTTATTATATGTGATTTAAAATATTACAATTTGAAGAGCTTCATCAAAAGTAATCAAATTTTAGTAATTTGCAATCGAACTTGAACCCATCTATTTGGAATCTGTTCGTTTTGCAATCGAACCTAAACCCATCTATTTAGCATCTGTCGCACGTCCATCCTCCTTCATCGTGCGTTTGTTAGAGGACAAAACATGGCACACTGTTGTCATCCGTTGTACCAGAGGTCGCCGCCGCCGTCGTCGCCGTCGCAGGAAGGTGTTTTCTGTTCTGGGCTTTTGATCTCTGTTGGTGCGGTTATGGTTGTCAATTTCTGGATCTGTTTATAATGTTTTGTTTCGGGTATACATTGGTGTGATGGGTGGTTACTGTGTTAAGCTTAGTTAAGCACAAAAATACACAGGGTGAAAGACTACATGTCGAAAGGGTATCATGATTTGAGGTTTGTCGTCGCCGTCGTCCACCCAACTTAATGTTCCTCCCCCTTTCCTATTCGCTCAAACCTATGCTCACATGCATGTCTCTGCAACTCCCCGCGAAACAGAGAAAATGTTTCAAAACCTTCAAAATGGGTTTGAAAATACAACAAAGTCCCTAAGCCACTCTATCAACGAAATACCAACTATGCCCTCAGCCACGTTGGATAAGTTACCACGTCTGTGGGTGGTAAAAGGGTGGATGTCACATAAGATTGGCAAAAAAAACATTTTTTTCTTATATACTGCCAACCCTATGTGGCAATACACCCAAATGACACCTTGACGTGGCAACAACGTGGCGAGTTGTAGATAACGTGGCAATGAACGTCCAGCGTTACAAGGATTGAAGATTAAGGTTGAGACCATTCACTTCTTTTGTTTTTTTCCAGCGCTGCAGCAGCCTCACCTTTTTTTCTCCCACTTCCATTTCGTCCAATCGTACGTTTTGCAATCGAACCCGAACCCATCCATTTGGAATCTGCCGCACATCCGTCCTCCTTCATCGTGTGTTTGTTAGAGCACAAAGTATGGCACATTGTTGTCATCTGTGTACCAAAGGTCATCGTCGTCGCCGTCGCCGCTGCCGCAGGTCACAGGTCGGTGTTTTTTGTTATGGGCTTTTAATCTCTGTTCGTGCGGTTATGGTTGTCAATTTCTGGGTCTGTTTGTAATGTTTTGTTTCGGGTATACATTGGTGTGATGGGTGATTACTGTGTTAAGCTTAGTTAAGCACAAAAATACACAGAGTGAAAGACTGCATGTCAAAAAGGTATCATGATTTGAGGTTTAGAGTGTATCATGATTTGAGGTTTGTGTCGTCGTCCACCCTCTTCAATGCTTTTCTCTCTTTCCTATTCGCTCAAACCTATGCTCACACGCACGTCTCTGCAACTTCCCGCGAAATAAAGAAAATGTCCTCAAAACCTTCAATATGGATTTGAAAATACAACAATGCCCTTAAGTCACTCTGTCTACAAAATACTAACTATGTTCTCAATCACGTTGAATAAGTTACCACGTATGTGGGTGGCAAAATGGTGGATGTCACGTAAGGTTGCAAAAAAAACTTTTTCCTTTTCTTAATTGTAATAATATTGGAGAAAGGATGAGGGTTGTGTTAGAAGACGTGTTCGTGTTTGGAGGATAGATTGATTAAAATAATAGGAAAC
>Ga0209700_105743_pt1 | contig 20353 bp, 11 predicted proteins | sample SiratroredBW_FD_187528 | JGI IMG/M metagenome (GOLD analysis project Ga0209700, IMG submission 187528) | Root nodule microbial communities of legume samples collected from California, USA - Siratro red BW (SPAdes) (version 2) | ecosystem: Host-associated > Plants > Roots > Nodule | place: USA...
CATGGAATCTGAACCAATTTGGGAATGCGGTGCCACCGTAAAATTTGAAGATTAGTTGTTAAGTTTGATGATGGTTCCAACTGGAAAATTACATCTCTATCAAATACGTGAATCTTCAGTGTGCATGCCCATTCCAATTCTAACTCCACAATTAGCTCCTTAGTTTTTCAATTATCTCGAAAATTATCCTTGGCATCTACAAGATGTTGTAGGTTTAATATGGAAAGCTTTCCTTGTAGATGTGGAAAAATTTTCAAATGCCCCAAGCTTTAACCCACCCTCCTGTTTCCTGACAACAAAGGAAGTCAAACTTTGGAGACATGTGTTCGGAGACATATGTGAACAATAAAGGAAGAAGGTACCTTTAAGTTTACTCACATTTGTGGGCATCTCCTTCAACTTGGTTCGCAGATTAATCAATTTTTCCATGTCTTGAGGCAATTCAAGTAGATATGAACAACATGATAGCAGCCACGTTTGCAAATTGTATAGCTTGCATGTCCCACCAGGTAATCTCTTGATTTTAGTGTAAGAGAGATCCATGTATCTCAAATGAATAAACTTTTCAAGAGAATCTACCAACTCGTTGATATTGTAGTAGTGTGACAAAGATAAAATTCGTAAGCACTTTAGCTTGAACAAATTATCATGTTGCAAACTTTGGCCAAGTAACAATCATACATTTAGCTTGATATGGATTATTTCTCAATGGTAGTGCTATTAATGCCCGTAAACCCTGCATTCTTGAAATCACATCAAATTTTTAACGACGACCGTACTGTCGCCTGTTGTAGGACAGATGGCGAACTTTATCAAGACACTCACTTGGTTGTGGCTAAATCGTTAATGAGATCATGCATTTAATAAGAGTCTTTTCCTCTTTATCCCTGAAAACTTTTGCTATTAGTTTAGAAAGCCTACATGAAAGTTTTCTCTTTTCAATCATTCATCTGTCCATGTGTTGGAAAGCTTTTATGACAGTTATGCACTTCAATTTAGCTAAGTACAAGAAAGCTATCATACACAATTGATCTAGCTTTCTAATGAATATGGGAAGATTAACACATATCTACGAGATGCATTTGCTTTTGAGAATGATTCAAAATAACTAAATCAAGAAAGATCTTACAAAAATACAATAAAATCAAATTCAAGAGAAAGAACATGTTATTGATCTAGTAGGAGAAGAAAACAAAGGTTTTGGTGGCATTTCCAAGGAATTGATGTTGCCTTCCAACATTTCTACCACTCCACTCATTGTAGGTCTATCATTGTGAAACATTTGAATGCACTATAATCCCACTACGGTTATTCTCCTAGCAATCTCATTTTCCTTTGCGGTCATCACTTGATTTGGTCTTAAATTGTTGTCCTCTTCAAACCTCTTCAAACCTCATATGTACCAAATATGGAAAATATATCTCACTTGTGAGACTGGCTTCAGCATTAATGTTCTTCTCCCCTCCTACCATCTCTAACAACGTCATTCCATAACTATAAACATCATACTTATGTGGAACTCCACCAAAATGTTTGTTCCACATTTCTGGGGCCACATACCCCATTGTCCCTCTAGTATCCGAAAACGAAACAATGTTTTCTTTTCTTGGACAAAGCTTTGCTAGGCCACAATTTGATATCTTAGGGCAAAAATTAAAGAATAATATGTGACTTTATGTCAAATTGTAAAATTCTAGTATTGCATCCCCTATGCAAGTACTCTAACCCTAGAAATAGGGATTCTCCCAACTCAAAGATGCAATTGATTCTGGATACTGGCCCTCTTTAGATAAACTTGTATATGGAACCATTAGCAATTAAGTCATAAATGAGAGCTTTCACTTTCCAAACAAAATCCTAGAAGTGTGACCATATTAACGTGAGAGGTTCTACTCATGCTAGCAACTTCATTGATAAACTCTTTACCATTTCTTTTCGACACATTTAATAATTTTACAACCACAAGCATCCAGTTTGTGATTTCCCTTTGTATATTTCACAAAAGACGATCTTAACCAAATTTAACTTTAAAGGAATCGCTCATTTTCTTTACTTCTAAAAATGTGTATCTTTCCAATGCTACATATCCATGATTTTTTAAGAATTCATCAATATTTTGCTCAGTGTCAATACTCAATTAATAAAGTGATAATTTCAAAAGAAAAAAAACTAAGATAAAAATAATTTTCAAAATTTTTTAGCCATCGAATTTTATTATCTCTTCTTTTGTTTCCCATAAATATTAATAATTAAAAAAAAGAGGAAAATTTTTTTGTTGTGATTAAATAGGTGTAGAGGTGCAACCCGTTCCATACCTTTGGGTCACTAATAAAGGCTAAATTTCAATGTTTTCAACTACAATTTTTGGATGATTCAATGTCTTTAATGTTGGGAGCAAGCATTTAATGTTCATATTTTGCCTTGCAATTAATGGAAGAATGTGTTGTTACCCAGATTGGTAAAGAAAAGAATTTCAAGAAGATTTGAGAAGAATCAGAGAAAAAAATGAAACTGGAAAGGAAAGACACTGCAACTTTGAAGGAAATACATAAGAAAGGAAGAGTATTGTTAGTGACAAAGTGCTTAAGCGTCCATTTTAGATTGAGCTAGAAGTCACTAAAGGCCTATTGACACAATAACCTAAATTTGGCACGAGGCATAAAAGAGGAAAGAATCTTCCTGGGAAAGAGAGCTGGCTGGCGGCTACAGAGACGAACAGTGCCCTGCAGAAGCATTTTTCATTGTATTCATGGCTACTATGAGTAGCTAAGTTCATCTATTTTGGGATTGAATGTCATTTCCTCACACTACTTGTATTCTTGTTGTTTATGTTGATAATATATGGTTTATTCAGACTTGTATTCTCTTTATGTGCTTCATGCTTGAACCATATGCGCAAGTGTTTCTTGAACTAAAAATCCTAAGATTAACTGGAAATTAGTTTTGGGATTTGGAAATCATGGAGAATACCCATTACCGTGCAACACCAGGAATGGGTTACACTGTAATGGTTGTGTGAAGCAACTGCACTTAATGCGGGTTCAAACTCCATGAAAGCTGAAAAACGGTATCATGCAAGAGGACCTATGAATTTCAATATACAAGGAATCAGGTTGAATGAATCTTATTTGTGCAGAGTCGATGAATAATCATATGCTATTAATGTTTATAGTTAAGAATACAAAGAGTTGAGTTAATGAGTTCAATCCCAAGATAGTTTCCCATTACTTCATTTACACACTGTTTTACTATTCATTTTTACAAAACCTAGTATTGTTTGCAATCTATTCTGATTTAAATTCTTAAACGCTTTTAGCTTAAGCTACTACACTAGCTAGGGCTCGATTAATATCATTTCCTGTGGATTTGACACTTGTACTTATTTCTCTATATTACTTCTTGACTTGGTATACTTGCCAAAGGATGTCATCATGTTTTTGGTGTCGTTGCTGGGGAATGGCTATTGTTGAGTATTAGCATGTGTAGTTACTTGAGAAAGTAAATAGCTGTGAATAGAGTTTTCTTTTAATTTTAGCATTATACATTAATATACTTTGTTAACTGCTGACAATTGTGTGTTTAGACTGTAATATATGCTATTGAGAGGCCAGGTTCCTCAAGACCAATTGGAGTTTGTCTACCTTCTACGAATTGACTGGAAACTATGGGATTTGGAGATGCAGAGATTGATATAGTTTACTTACAGTTATACCCATTCTCATTGGCAGGAAAGGCCAAGGAGTGGCTGAAGTCTCATCCTAACTAGAGCCTCACCAATTGGACTGATGTGGAAGAGAAGTTTCTTAATAGATTCTTTCCTATGTCACTATACATCAAAGCCAAATCAGACATTTCAACCTTCAGGCAAGGGAATGATGAAGCATTTTGTGATGCATGGGAGAGGTTTAAAACAATGCTGAGAAGATGTCCCAACCATGGATTCGAAGATATTGCTCAGTTGACCATTTTTCACAATAGACTAAGACCAGACACGAAGATGATCTTGAATACTGTAGCAGGTGGAACCATGATGGCAGTGAATGTGGAGCAAGCCACCAAAATTATTGAAGCATTGGCATTTACTGATTATCAGGCCTAGCACGACATACATAATGCACAACCAAAGAAGGGAATGTTAGAATTAAGCACCACAGATGCTCTACTTGCTCATAACAAGATTCTGACTCAACAAATGGAGGTGATTACAAAACAGATGGCCAATATGCCCAACCAGTTGCATACTGTCCAAAATTCTCAAGGGCAGAATCAAGTTATGAGGTATGATTTCTGTGGGGGCAACCATCTGAATGACAATTGCTCATACCAAAATTAGTCAGAGGAGGAAACACTATATATGAGCAACCAAGGGAGACATACTAGATTCCCGAATAATTATCACAATAATATGGCATCGGGATGGAAGAACAATACAAACCAAGAAGTTGGATGGAAGCAGAAAAATGCCATCTAACAGAAAAATGTCATTTCCAGAGCACTAAAATTTTCCCATTGTGCAAGAAAGAACAACTAAATTGGAGGACACTTTAGAAAAGTTCATGCAAGCTTCATTATCCAATTAGAAGAATAAGAGGGTCAGCTGGCTAAGCAGTTAGCAGAACAAGAGGGAGGTCAGTTCTCTACAAACACTCAATCGAATCCTAAAGAGCATTGCAAAGTTATATCTACAAGAAGTGGGAAAATTGTGGGAGCCAGTATAGGAGATCATCTCAAAAAAGAAGTTGTGATGGAAGAAGGGAGTGAAATAAAGCAAGAAACTGAATTATAGAAAAAGGGGGCAGACAATGGGAAGCAAATTGTTGTCTTAGAAGAAAAGGCAGATCAACCAGTTGTAAATGGGAAGGCTCATCAACTACCTATAAAGGATATACCCTACCCTCATACTCCTTCCAGAAAAGATGCTGATAGACAATTTAGGAGATTTGTTGAGGTTATTAAAAAGTTACAGATTAATATACCCTTCACAGAAGCTTTGGAGCAGATGTCGGTTTATGCAAAGTTTTTGAAGGAGCTGCTAACCAAGAAGCGAAAATTCCCAGAGCAGGAAACCATTGAATTAGAGGCAGGTTACAGTGCGATAATTCAAAAGTCTTTGCCTCAAAAATCTCGTGATCTAGGGAGTCCTTGTCACAATTGGAAATCTGACGATGGGGAAGGCTTTGTTAGATCTTCGTGCTAGCATCAATCTGATCCCCTTATCTATGTTGAAAAAGATAGGGGAGGTGGAAGTAAGACCAACCAGAATGACTCTTCCATTGGTAGATAGATCAATTAAACACCCTTATGGGATAGTGGAGGATTTGTTTGTGAAAGTAGAAAAATTCATGTTTCCAGTGGACTTTGTGGTATTTTTTTATCTTATCTTTCACGTTGATAATATGAAAATTTAATTTTCAAATTATCAGATAAAATTTAAGTAAAGAGAGACAACTGTCAATACTCAATTTCGTCCGGGTAATAATAAAGTGATAATTTCAAAAAGAAAACTAAGATAAAAATAAGTTTAAAAAATGTTTAGCCATCGAATTTTATTATCTCTATTTTTGTTTCCCATAAATAATAATAATTCAAAAAAAAGGAGAAAAGTTTTTTTGTTGTGATTAAATGGGTGCAAAGGTGTAGCCCGTTCCATACCCTTGGGTCACACCCCCTCGTCACTCGCTTTTTTTCGCTTTTCCCACCTCCTAATTTCTATAAGTACACCCTTAAATCTCTAAGATTCTCTGTGTGCTCTTACTATGCTAACCCCTGTAGCATTCTGTATTACCTCTTCTACGTCGTTACCCTATACAAACAAAAACCTGCTCCTGCAATGCTCTCTCCCACATCTAACATTTCCTTAACTTAGCAAAACCACTTCGTCCCTGTAAATGTCTGACCCAGTCAACTCTCCAAGCAGTACTAAGACACTGCTCTGAGGATGGGCACAACCTAGGAACTCACACACGCAATAGAGGCATCACGATGGAGACTCCTCATACACATCCCACCAAAAAGAAAAAGCTCACACATATTGCCTCTAATGGGGTTCTCGTATATACAAGCAAGGAGAAGACTCTCTAGGGCGGCAGATAGATAATTCTCACACGTAAAAAAAGAACTAGCAAGAAAAGCCATCAAGGAGAGAATCACAAGGAGGAAAAACAAAAGAAAGTGAGAATACGTAAGGTTTGTTTGCTTACTCTATTTTGGTTTCATTGTTTTCATTCTTGGAAAGTTGAAGTCTAAATGGTCAGGCCCTTTCCTAGTCAAGCAAGTCCAACCATATGGTGTAGTGGAATTGGAAGATCCTGAGTCTTAGAGGAGTTAGACTATAAATGGACAGAGGCTAAAGCATTATCTTGGTAGTGAGATTGAAAGTCTTACCATAGTAATCCATCTGAGCAATTTATGATCATCACGCTATATGACGTTAAACGAGTGCTCCATGGGAGGCAACCCAGTGTTTGTGAGTTCTAAATTTTGTGTTTTCATTTTTAGTATTATTTTGTTTCAATTTAGCATTGACCTCAGATCATTAATAAGAAGTTTGGAAGAAAAAGAGTTTCGGGTTTGAAAAAAAGTTATAGGAGTGTTTTCGCCCGAGCGATGAAAGTCTCGTCTGGGCGAATTCTGTAGATAAAATTAAAAAAGTGTGAACTGCAACTCTCGCCCAGGCGACCATAGTCTCGCTGAAGCAAAAATTTGGGGTGCTCTCTCAAGTCATTTCGCCCGGACATGCTAGATGTCGCCCTAAACGAAAAATTAGGGTGCTTATTGGAGTGTATTCGCGTGAGCGAGGCATTTCTCACCCGGGCGATAAGTCACTTATGGGGCCTGCCATGTCAGCCTCGCCCGAGCTAGATGGTCTTGCCCGGACAAGATTTTCGTGCTCTGGTTTTTAAAAAAGGTGAAACCCTATACGTGGGGCTCACTCCCAAGCTCATTTGCGCCGTCCCTTGCTCACTCTCTCCGATTTCTCGCTCAATCTTTCCAAATCTTCCATTTTCACTGCATTTTCTTGCATAATCTTTGAGGTAAGTGATTCTTAGTCTCAATTTGTCTCTTTTAACCGATTAATTTGTGCTTTTATGCCCAATTTGGATTGCAAAACCCTAGTTCCGCTTTTGAAAGTGAATTTGTGATTGAATGTGATGAATGTCTGGTTGATTTGGGAATAATGTTGTCAATTATCTGTTGAGGAACATGATTATCATTGATTTATGGCTTAGAATGTATGCCCTCACCCATTTTGTTGTTTTGTATGCTATGCACACCAAGTGTTTGATGAAATGCTTGCATTGAGAATATTTGAGTGTGGGATAATAAGGCAAAAAAGGCATATAATGATGTGATTCATAGTATTTGTAAGGCTAATGCTTATTTTGCAGATGGGTAAAACTAAGTTCACTGTCACTGGAACCTTGAAGGGCACATCTGCTGGCTCTTCCAAGGGCAAAAGAGTGAGGACAGACTCATCTGGAGAATAGCCTACCAGGTAGATCTTCAAAGACAAGGAGAAAGAAAAGAGATATGAAATATCAAGAGCTGGTCCTTCATACTAGAGAGAAAAGTCCAACTGTAGACAAGAGATCATGACCATTTTCTACATGAACTCATGAGGAGAAACTGGATGCAACTGGAAAATCCTCTGCAAAAGTTTGATCATGAGGTAGTTTATGAGTTCTATGCCAATGTTTGGGGGGAAAGACAAATTGCTCAAGAGAGAAGAGCCAGAGTTAGAGGAAGATGGGTGCCCTTCAACCCCCAATCAATTAATACCTTAGTGATCCATTCCAATTCAATGATGAAGATGATGAGTGCATATACCAGATGCTGACATCTAGGTATGATGGATTTGATGAGACCGTAGTAGCCAGAGCCTTGTGCTTGAGGGGTTGGGCTTATGAGACCAGACCCACTAGAAGACCACTCGAATAAAGAGAAAGGACATGAAGATAATTGCCCAGATTTGGATGACATTCACTCTGGCAAATATAGTGCTAATAGGGCATGTCTCTGATCTTAACATGTCCATTTCATATTTATACACATCTTTAATGTCCAAACCTTGTAGGAGAAGTTTCAATCTTAACCCTAACTCTAGTTTATGTCACAAGCTTCATAACCCTAAGCTTGCATCACAAGCTTCCAAAATCTTCTCAAATGAGAGGTTAACATCTGACATAAGTGGGTGACATGTTTGTAATCACATCATACCCTAGATTACGTGGCAAGCTTCTTTATTTACCTAGCTTAATGTCCAAAATTCATCTATATCCCATGTAACATCCCTATTTTAAATAATAATAATAGTTATTTTATGATTATTCTAACATCAGTGTTAGAAAAATTTATATTTTAATTCCTGCAATTAAATTTTTATGTTAAAAATATTTTGTATTCTGAATAGATAAAGTATGAACAATGAAAGATAGAGCAAGTAGATTTTAAGAAATATTATAATGAAAACAACACTAAAATGAAATAATAAAGAACAATATCAAATAAAAGAAAAAATATTATTATTATAATAAGAAGAAGAATTGAAAAAAATTATTTAAATAATTAATTAAAAAATAAAAAAATTAAATTAAAAAAAAAAAGATATGTGATGTGTGAACTTGTCTAAAGAGATAAACTTAAGTGTTAAAAGTATCCACTAACATTAATTGCAGCAAGACATAAATCCTAAGAAAATAAATAAATAATAAAATAAAAGTTATTAGTGTAACTAAGTGTAAGGTGTGAGTGGGGTAAAGAAAAGGTAGAAGAGAGAGAATATAAGAAAGAGAGAGAAGGAGAAAGAAAGAGAGAAAGAAAACAGAAACAAATAAAGAGAAAGAGAGAAAGAGAAAAAAAAAAAAACAGAGGTTTTGTAGGGAATTCTTAAACCTTCCAGAAGCATTTGTAACTCTCTTTTTATTGTGTCTCTCTATTTAAAGGTAAGGAGAAGTGAGGTTAAACTCTTTTTATGTCAATATTAATAAACTTATGAGTATTTTTTTAATCTTTGATTTATTTTGAACTATCTTGAACTATATTATCCTACTCTCTTAGTTTTCCTACTTATTTTATTTGTGTTATCTTCAGTTACTTACTGATCATATTTATTTTATTTATTTTATCATCAGTTACACATTTGTCCTATTTATTATATCTCCAGTTACGCATTGGTCATGTTTAATTTATTTATTTCATTTATTTTATCCTCAGTTTCGCATTGGTCCTATTTTTTTTATTTATTTCATTTATCTTATCTCTAATTTCGCATTGATCCTATTTATTTATTTACTTCTTTATTTTATCTCTAGTTATGCATTGATCATATTTATTTTAACTCTGATTTCTCATTAGTCCTATTTGTTTTATTTCTTTTATTTCCAATTTTGCACTGGTCTTATATATTTTATTTATTTTATCTCCAGTTACCCATTGGCCCTGTTTATTTTATTTATTTCATTTATTTTATCTCAGCTTCATACCGGTCCTATTCTTTTATTTATTTACTTATTTTATCTCCAATTACGTATCAATCCTATTTATTTTATTTTATATTCAGTTACGCACTGGTATGGTTTATTTTATTTAATTTATTTCTGGTTTCAACAAAATTATATTTATTTAAAGTTTTCGCTTTAATTCTTATTTTATTCTATTTTGTAATAATTTAAATATTTTATATGTATACATATATAGTAAAAGTATATATTTTTATTGATATAGATAAAAGAAAGTTACATGTATGTTATGTTGTTAATTACTAATTGAATTTGTTTGAATGTTGTGTATAATTTATGAATTGAGATACATATGACATAACTTAATGTTCATTGTGTTATCTGATTATTGAAACCATCATGAGTATGCTTGTGGTGAAAGAGTACTAGGTCTCACATAGTTGAAACCAGGTTAATATATTAGTGTTTGTTGTTGGAAAGTCACAGTTTGATACACTACGAGATGAAAGGTAGAGACCAGGTGGGATCCAAGAAAGTATTTTAAGTAGCTGAATATCGCGATAGTTCAAGACTTTATATGCCAAACTTGGTACTATCCGATACCTACTTTAGTGACCGAAATCAATGTTCGAATCTGTGACCGAATCAGTGATCGAATCTATGACCGAATTTTAGTAGTTGCTTCCTACACGATACAAAATGTTTTCTGCACTTAAAAAATTTCCAAAATACCAATAATGTCCCTGTTATTTTATATATTAAATAATTTTTCTTCTTCTTATGTTTACAGAAATATCTCTCTTATATTTTTTTAACAATAATAAAAATGATGTTAGATGTTGTTAAGATATTTACAACAATTTAAAAAATTCAGTTTAACACATTATTTTCAAATATTTAGTTTTATGATAACTAATTCAATGTTGTTTGAAAAAAAATATAAATATTTTTTAATATTTATTAGCTTTTTTTATTATTTATCAAGAAATTTTGTTAATATTTATGGGACAAGTTAACAACTTTTTACTTGATTGCACTTATTTGCGTAGTGACTCAGTATGAGAGATAAAATCATTTAATAAAAAAATTTTAAAATAAAAATAATGAGGAGATTGTTGGCATATTGAGAATTTGTTAAGTGCAGGAAGCAATGTGTATCGTGCAGGAAGCAACTGCCCCAATTTTCTCAGTCACCGATTCAGTCACTGATAGTCATTAATTTTTTCGGTCACTAATTTCAATCATTATTCAACAATTTTCTAGTAATGTTATTATATGCTCTATATGCATGACCATGCAATGAATAGCCAAGGAAGATTCTCTCATAAGCCTTTTAGTCAAACTTGCCCAAGTTATCTTTACCATTATTGAGCATAAAACATTTACTTTCAAAAATTGTCAAATAAGAAATGTTGGACTTCCTACTTTAAACAGTTCATAAGAAAGGTAATGTCCTTTGAAAATATATTTTTGCTTGAGCTAAGCACTTTAATCAATAAACCAAAGAGAAAAAAACTATGAATTATCTATTTGTTTCTCATTAAAATCTCAATAAAAATACTATTGAAAGTTCGTTTCTCATCTCCATTCCATTCTTTTACAAGCTCAAGTCAGAGCTTTCATTAACAAGGAGAATCTGCAGGACGGAATGAAGCTGGAAGAACACATGAGAGCAATAGCAGGCTCTAAGATTGCAATAATTGTTTTCTCTAAATCATACACAAAATCTACGTGCAGTCTTCGTGAGCTTGAAAAAATCATTGAATGCTACCAAACTTTTGACCAAATAATTCTGACGGTATATTACGAGATTGACCCAATGGATGTACTTGAACAGAAGGGTGATTTTAGAAAAACGTTGGAAGAAAGTGCACAAAAAAGCTATTCAGGAAAACAATTGGAACGTGCATTGTCCAGGTGGAGCCGTGTACTCAGAGCTGCAACTTTCGCTGGTTGGGATAGCAGAGATTGCAGGTAAACAGATGAATCCTTCGTACTTACTCGTGTTTGAGACTGAATGAATCATATTTACTTTTCGTAATGCATTACCATTCATGTTGAAGGCATGATGCTGAACCTGTAGAGCTAATCGTTAGCCACGTTTGGACATTGCTGGACTATGAAGACTTATCTGTTACTCATTTTCCTGTTGGATTAGACTCCCACGTGGAAAGGGTGATTGGATGTATTGAAAATCATTCCAGCAAAGTCTGTATGATAGGGATATGGGGAATGGGAGGATCGGGTAAAACTACCATAGCCAAAGCCATCTAGAATCGAATTTATCGTACGTTCATTGGTAAGAGTTTCATTGAAAATATTAGAGAAGTTTGTGATCTAACACTAAAGAAATCCGTCGGACAGGCGGCAACTCTTACGACCAACACAGTCCTCTGTTCTTGGAGCACAAGCAATTTGTTTAACTTTACATCCGTCTCAAGGTATGATTTCTAATACATCTGCTGGGCAGGCTCGGACACATTGAGTAGAGTAAGGAGAGGCCACAATTATTTGCAAGAAAATCTTATTCATGATGTCGTAAAATCCAGACTCATGTTGGAAATCGTTGGGACTGGAAAAATGATCGAGAAAGCACTTTCTCAATGTTAATCTTAGTTCATTTTGTTTCCATAGAAAATTTAGTTCATTTGTTAATCTACGCGGTTCAATTATATCTTCTTACCAAATTATATGACATATGGAGCTTGGATCAAAATTGTATAATTTTTAAAATTTAAAGGACCAAACGAAATTACAATAAGCAAAAGTAGATTTAAGCATTATTTAATTGCATCAGCACCCAACATAAGATTTCCACGTTAAACTTCAAAAGTAATTAAAAATAAGAAAAAGAAAATAGCTCAGAACGTACTTTTCTTATGGTTGCTTACTCTGAAGACATGACGCCAGTCATTGTTTACAATTTTTAGTGTAATGGTTTCTGTTCCACTGCTTTTTACCTGCAACAAGTAACTAATAGTGATGTTAATATTAAAATAAATCCTTTTGTAAGTTTAGGTTCGGGCTTATATGGTGCAATATGGTTTTCCCTAACTTCATCCGCGTATTCTTTACTCACAGGACGTTCTTCTCTTCAACTTTTTTCTTTTAAAGGTTTCAAGTTCCTTCAAGAATTCAAGCAGTAACTCTGTACATGATTCTCCTGCATTTCCTCGGACTGTACTTAGCAACAACTTATATAAATAATTAACTTAGAGGGATCATCATATACTCTTTAGAAGTTGTTCCTGTACACGGGATCTGTAAAACAGAGAATGAGCATAGGTAGCGAAAGATGATATTAAAATGTGTTAACTGAATTCAGTAAGGGATAGCACACGTATTATGTTGAACCAAAAACAGAAACTAATAGGCAACATAGGAAACACATTTATCAAGAAAATACCGAAGAACACCTGTGTTTTATTTCTTCACACAGTATTAATAACGGTAAAAGGGGAAAAACATTCACAAAAATAATAATAAGAAATGAATACAGTAAACAACTCATGGACAATCATTATGATATAATGTGACAAGTGACAAACATGGGAAGATGACATTGAATTTCTTATCTATAATTTCATAGCACAAAAACAAGGAAAGGATGAAAGAAACAAATAGCAATCAAGGACACCGAGATTAATTCCACAACTAAAGGGATCCTGTTGTTGTCAAAGAAGATAAAGGACTTACCAGAGAAGTCACATTACAATTTTCTTTATAAATCTAATGAGGAAATTTTTGGAATTTTTCTTTTGCCCAAGCTTCTTTTGTAAGTTATTTGGTTCTTCTTCCAAGTCATTTGGCTCCTTTTGTAAGTCATTTGGATCCTTTTCTAAATCATTTGATTAACTGCATATCAGATAGACAGCGGTGTTCTTGACTATCAATCCAGGACCAAAGGTCGCAAAAATCTCCACCTTGTCTCCAGATCCTAAATTTGCCATTATGCCATGCCAATCTTCATCGTTAAAGGAAATTAGTGCACCATGCTTGTGTATATGTAATGTGCACTTTGTGTAATTAACCATTAAAACACTTGTAAGACATTCAGTTCCCACGATTTCAGGTGTTGACAGATAAACAACACACAAAGTCATTCCCTTCATGTCACAATCCTGAGGCACAGTGAAAGAAACAGAATTTCCCTCACCAATATAGGCCAACCAATAAGGATGGTTGTCACCTGGAAGAGAAACATCACGAGATTTACTGCTTGCCAATCCCTGTACCAAGAGATCAAAGGCTTAGTCATGTATTTAATTTTTCTATTCAAATGATTACCTACAATCACTATTTGATCATTCCAAATCACAGATATGGACATTTTTAATTCAAATTACAGTGTATTCCAAAACACAAAGTAGCTTTTTAATCAAATTACAATGTAATACACAGATCCAATTTAACCAAGCTTTTAATAGTTTTGTTGTACATTTTTGTTTAAGTATTACAACTCTGAACTAATTGTAGCATAGCCGTTTGGCTTGTCAATCATTAAAATCAAGTACTTTTAAATGAAGCATTGCAACTACATAAACAATAGCTGCAAAAAGGTGAGTGTTGTAGTTTCTTTTAGGTACTGTATTAGGATGACCTTATGTTGTCTTAACTAATAGCTAAAATGAATGGTGAAGGTATGCCCACAACGGTAAGAGCAAGAGAAGGTACCTCAGAAACGCTATCGCAGAGAATGTTGAGGAATTCATTGTAACATCCTACAGCAGTCAAAGAAAACCTCAATTGATGCTGTGAAATTCTTGATTCTGTAAAATTTACACTGTATTCGACAAGAATTGTTTTCATTTGCTTAGATAGTTGAAACTCCGTGTCACATTGAACCAAAACACTTCGAAGATTTGCAAGGCCACTGTACAGTGGGGCAAGGTCACACCAATTATTGTTCTCCATATCCACGCAAAACGGACTTACAAAAGATTGGGGATACAGGGTTGATGACATCCAAGACCGAATGATAGAAGGAAAAATATCATTTGACAATCCTTCAAGTCCACATAGGGATATATATCCAATGTTTTTTGAGCTTACAATTGAAAAAGGCACTTGTTTCACAGCTGTATTTTCAGCAACTAGAGTTATCAAGGATTTCATCTGCACTATATCTTCTTCCAATATGTCAATCTTCAAACAACCAGAGAGGATGAAAGTTCTTAAAGATTTCAACTTATATACTTCTCTGGGGAGTTTGCGTAGACTTGTGCAGTCTTTCAAATTTATCAGTAGTAGATTGCGGAGATCTCCAATGGATTGGTGTGTACCTTGCACAAACTTGGACAATCTTTTAGAATGAGCTTTTCAAGACTTGGAAGTCCTGAAAAGTCAGGTGTTTCTCTCAAGAACTTGGAGTGACTAAGATTAAGGAATTTTAAGCACCCTAAAACCTACAAAAGATGGTTTTCTGACAAAAGATTAGGGAAGAAAATAAAAAAGAAAAAAAACGCAATAGTTATAACCGGAACCAATTATACTATTTCAATTTTAAAAGAAAAAGGCATGTAAGAAATACCTGTGGTTGTTTCCAGACGACTTGAAGATTACTATGTTTTAAATCAATTGCAATTACATTTTCCATATGAAAGTTGTTTGGAATGTATTTAGAAGGAAACCCTCTCCAACAAATCCACCGCAGTTCTTTGGAAAGGTACCCATAACCTCCAGTAAGTTGTACATGATCCAGTTGTAGCAGTCTTAATGTCTCCATTTTCTCAAAAGCACGAGCTTCGAAGTAATCTCTGCTGGTTGAATGCAGTTTCAGGGACAATCCCTCAGTAGCATTTGTTCCCTGTGATGAATATAGCAAAGAGATACAGTTTAGAAATCTCTCAATATCTGTTGATCATCGATACTTAATGCTAAGCATAAGAGATTAACAACACATGAATTGCACTTGAAAAAGAAAACACTTTTAAAACAAGTTTCAAAATCATATAAAGAATATTCTTACAGCACTCTCATTCAGTACATCTTTTACATCATCCCGAAACCATAATCGACTCCTTTTCCCTGGTTCCTTTGGCGAACATTGACGAATAATTTCTCTGCCCATGTCTCTTAACAAAGGATGCATTCCAAGTTTGTTTTTACTTTCAACTTTTATAAGACCACATTCTATGAGAACTTTTATTCCAATATCAGCATGTAGTCCACAGCCATTTAGTATCTCTGTGACATAGCCTCTCTCTTTACCAATAAAGAAACAACATACATCAAGAAATATATCCTTCTCCATGTCATTGCTTAAACTATCATGGCTTATTCTTAATTTCCCTTGAACCTGATAATCGGGAATTTTTTCTACTTTAGACAATACACCTTCCCACACTCTCTTTGACGTCTTGTCAAATAAATAAGAACCAAGCACTTCAAGAGCCAGAGGTAGTCCTCCACAATACCTAACAACTTTTTTTGCGAGTTCCCTGAAGTCTTCTATTGGTTTTACATCTCGAAAACAATGATAACTGAACAGCTGAAGGGACTCGTCTTCGTCCATTTTATCCATCTCATAAACATAATCAACTTCAAGTCTAGTAAGGAGGCCAACATCTCTAGTTGTAACGATTATTACACTTCCTTCACCAATCCATTTACGATTTCCACACACAGCTTTTAATTGGTTGTACTCATCCACATCATCAAGTACAATGAGTGCCTTTTTTCCAGCAAGTCTGCTCTCGATCATGGTCCTCCCCATCCCATCGCTATGTATATCCACCTTTGTTTTTAGGACATCTGAAAGAAGCTTTTCTTGCAAAGGAACATACTTTCTGCCATGACTTTCACAACTCTCTCTGATATTCTCAATGAAACTTTTATCCATGAATCTGCGATGAATCCGATTGTAAATGGCTTTGGCAACGGTAGTTTTCCCCGATCCCCCCATCCCCCAAATCCCTATCATACAGACTTGGTTGGAACGAGTTTCAGCGAGTCCAATCACTTCTTGCGCACGGGATTCCAGTCCAACAGGATATTCTGTAATAGACAACACTTCGTAGTCCAGTAACGTCTGAACGCGGTTAACAATTTGTTTCACTAATTCAGCTTCATTCCTTCAAGATCAACAATAATTATAAAACTATCACAAACATATGCTTCATTCACTCTCAAATTGTGAAGCTTTATATCTTGTGTCTTACATGAACACTTACACGAGTAGGAGACTACATATTGACAAAAAAGTGTTTAATTTAAAGGACATTTTCTTAAGCATTTGATACTTTTAACACAGTTCGAACATAAGTTTAAAAAAACTAATATCATGATTTTTTAAAAACTTATAAATTTATTACACAAATAAAAAAAATTATATATAATAAAAAATATTTAGATTATGTATGTATTGATCTGTTTCTGTATTTCATATTTTATAGATTATTCGTGTTTGGATAGTATCCGTGTGTCAATAGCTCTCAAACCAAAGAAAGTATGAAGAGTCATTGGTTTACCTGAAATTCCTGACATCCCAACCAGTGATACCTGCTGCTTTGTTAAGTACACGCTTCCACCTGGCCAAGGCCTGCTCCAGTTGTTCTCCTGAATAGCTTTTCTTTGCAGCTTCTTCCAACGATTTTCCAAAATCACCCTTCTGATGACGCACATCGGATGGGTCAATCTCGTAAAACACAGGGAGAACACTTTGGCCTTGAGTTTGGTGGCATTTGATGATTTGTTCAAGCTCATCAAGGCACCAAGTTGACTCGGTGTAGCTTTGGGAGAAAACAACAATCGCTATATGAGATCCTTCTATTGCTCGCATGAGTTCTTGAAGCTGCATTCCCTCGACAAGATTCGCCTCGTCAAACAAGGTGTTGACTCCAGCATTTGAGAGGGCATAGTGGAGATGAGAAACGAACTTCCTGCGGGTGTCTTCTCCCCTGAAGTTGATGAAGACGTCGTGTATCCGCTGGTGTTTCGATTTGGAGAACGATGGCGAAGATGTAAACTCCATCAAACCAGTTCAGGTCAACCGTTAGACAAGGGAAACCAATAATGCAGAACTACTCAGAGACGACCCCGAACCTGTCTTTATTTATAGTCTTTTTAACGAATAGCTAAAGTAGAATTTGGACTATTCTCTTTATGATATGTTTGAATTAGTAGAAAGAACTATGCTCTGAAAATAAAAATACATCAGAAATAAAATGTCATATTTTATTATTTGGTATAGTAGAAAGAGAAAAAAATATAAAGAACGTATTGAAACTTGTGTATATTATTAGAAAATAAATTATTTAACTTGTATTATATCTCTTATACCATTTTATACAATAATAAAATATAAAATAATTATTTTATTTATCATATTTCCGTACCCTCTCATCATTTCTGTTAAACTAAGGGGTTTAATTTCCTTTCTGTATATCTTCGTCAATCATCTCTACCAAACTCAAGTTCGAAAAGTTTCTTAAGTTTTTTCTATTAAATTAAGTTGTTCTTCCAATAATTTATCATACTGATTTTGTATTTTTAATGACTTGAAAATCTTATTCCAATCAAAATCAAATAATAGAAATTTAAAAAAAAAAAAAAATCAAACTTCATCTTAAAATATAAACAAGGAATAAAATTACCTATGTAAACTAAAAGTAAGACGAAACCGGCGGTAGGTATGACTATATTTGAATCGTCAAAATTTGTGCAAGTTAAAGCAGTGTGATAAGTATTTTAATTTTGAAGAGGATTGGATTTCATAATTATTTAGGGTATCTGTGTGTTGTGAATGGTAAAAAAAAAGCAATAAAATTAGAAATGAACGAGGATAAATCATACAAACTTAGAGATAAAGTAAAAAGAAAAAAGAAAAACATTAATATTGTTAACTATTCTCAATCATATATACCTTTATTATTTAATTATTATTGGTGGAAGAAAAACTCACTTAATAATAGAATTTAACTAAACTTAAAATCAATATTTTTAAGATAATATTAGGATAATTTAGAATTTATTCTAGTCAATTTTGTTAAATCTCATGTCACTCATTATATGCAACGCCTTACATGTTTTAATATTGTAATTGGATTATATGCATTAATGATAGCTAGGATTAACATGATTGTTAATCAATATACTTATTGATTTGATGCTTAATTAAGTGTAGTTAATAGGATCATAAATAGTATAAAGATATGGGTTTAAAAGACTAGTTAAAATTTATATATAAATATATTAAAAGAAAATCTATTTATTCACTTTTGAAATACCAAAACAAGATTGATGTTTTAATATAATGGATATTGAGATGGAATGCAATATTTTATTACTTAACAACCTCATCACTTAAGTAAAATCATCACCTTAAAAAAGAAGAAATAATTTGAACTGAATAAAAATACAACAATAGAATTCCAAACGATCAAACAACTTCAAGACAAGCAAATATACATATAGATAACGCGAAATGGAAACAAATAAAATAAGAGGAAATTAACTTTGGAAGAATCTTTAGCTTTGATACTAAATGATGGCTCACCCCTTTGGAAGTTCTTCTTCTTTAACATATTTTTTATTTGCATATCTTCAATGGATATAATTGACTTTGGCAGGAGTGATTCATATGAACTTAGTTAGCATTGAGATGGAACAAGGAATTGTATCCAGTGTGAGATTAGGCTAACACAATTAGGAGGAGTCTAGGAGAGAGTCTATGAAAAAGACTATTCTAGAGAGAAATCTTAGACAAGTTACATAACCAAATTGTCATCATTTCATTACTTATTCAAAGTTAAAATTTAGGTGAGCCTAACACTCATATTTATACACATCTTGAATGTCGGAGAAGTTTCAACCTTAACCCCAACTCTAGTTTATGTCACAAACTTCAAAACCCTAAGCTTGCATCACAAGCTTCCAAAATCTTCTTAAATGAGAGGTTAACATCCGACATAAGTGGGTGACATGTTTGCAACCACATCATACCCTAGCTTACGTGACAAGCTTCTTTATTCACCAAGCTTAATGTCCAAGCTTCATCATTATCCTATGTAACATCTTTATATTAAATAATTATAATAGTTATTTTATCATTATTTTAACATAAGTGTTAGAAAAATTTATATTTTAGTTCGTGCAATTAAATTTTTATTTTAACAATATTTTGTATTCTGAATATATAAAGTATGAACAGTGAAACACAAAGCAAGTAGATTTTAAGAAATATTATAATGAAAACAACACTAAAATTAAATAATAAAGAAGAATATCAAATAAAAGAAAAAAATTATTATTATAATAAGAAGAAGAATTGAAAAATATTATTAAAAGAATTAATTAAAAAATAATAAAAAATTAAATTAAAAAAAATAAGATATGTGATGTGTGAACTTGTCTAAAGAGATAAACTTAAGTGTTAAAAGTATCCACTAACATTAATTGCAACAAGACATAAATCCTAAGAAAAAAATAAATAATAAAATAAAAATTATCGGCATAAATAGGTGTGGGGTTTGAGTGGGCTAGAGAAAAGGGAGAAGAGAGAGAATATAAGAAAGAGATAGAAGGAGAAAGAAAGAGAAAGAAAAAAGAAAGAAATAATGAGAAAGAGAGAAAGAGAAAAAAAAAAAAAAAAAAAAAACAGAGGATTTGTAGGGAATTCTTAAACCTTTTATAAGCATTTGTAACTCTATTTTTATTGTCTCTCTCTATTTAAAGGTAAGGAGAAGTGACACTACAAGAAAAATGTTGTTCAGACACTAATATTTAACTACTAAATTTAATAGTTGCTAATTATGACCAAAATATTAATATTAATATAATAATAATAATAATAATTACTTTTATTAACAATAATAATAATTATTATTATTTTAAAAATAATAATAATATATTATTATAACTGTTATGATAATAATAATAATTACTATTATCATTAT